>ERZ827423.71-NODE-71-length-129169-cov-5.020447_pt1 | contig 129169 bp, 115 predicted proteins | sample MGYA00519775_ERZ827423 | MGnify/ENA primary metagenome ERZ827423 (study PRJEB31778, sample SAMEA3449296) | human gut metagenome | biome: human gut; feature: human-associated habitat; material: faeces | place: United Kingdom | collected 2010/2012 ... | reverse complement strand
ACACCATTCCACAGCATCCGTTACAGTATAGCATTTTTCTTCAAGTTCTTGGAGAGGAACTTTAAAAACTACTACTCTCATATTATACGAGGTGCACCCGTTTGCTGATCAAACCGAGCAAAACCGTCATACGCCGCGGTATTCTTTTTCTTGCCGCAAGCCTTGTGCTGTGGCTTGTGCTGATGATTCGCCTGTTTGTGCTGCAGGTCGTCAAATACGATTCCTACCACAAGCTTGTTGTGGATAATATTACCTCCTCCACCACCATTTCCGCCTCCCGCGGAATCATCTATGACTGCAATATGACAGAGCTTGCCTATGATGTCCCAGTGGAGCGCGTTTTCATCTCTCCCTGTGATATTGCAAACGAAGAGCAGAAGCTTGCGGTATGCGAAAATCTTTCACAGCTGCTTGAGGTAGATTACGACACTATCCTCGAAAAAGCAAACAAAAAAGAGCGCCAGGATGAAACCGTCAAAACCATGGTGGAAAAAGAAGATGCAGACCGCGTACGCGCTTTTGTCACCGAGTATAACGCTCTTGTGAAAAAGCAAAACGAGTCCCGCGCCAAGGACGATCAGCTGCCGATCCTTAGCTGCATTCACTTTGCGGAAACGAGCAAACGATATTACCCCTTCGGGTCTCTCGGCGCGCAGACCATTGGCTTCACCGGAAGCGACGGGCAGGGGCTGTTCGGTCTGGAGCTTGCCTATAACTCCTATTTACAGGGGGTTTCCGGAAAGATCATCACCGCCGTGAATGCCAAGGGCGGCTCCATGCCCACCAAATACGAAAGCTATATTGATGCGGAAAACGGCTACAATATCGTAACCACGATCGACTATAAGATTCAGAGCATCCTTGACAACTATGTTGAGGAGACCTTCTACGATAACGGTGCAGGCAACCGCGCCTGCGGCGTTGTGATGAACTGCAAAACGGGAGCCATTCTTGCCCTTTCCACCTATCCGAATTTCGATCTGAACGACCCCTATACTCTTGACGACTGGTCCGTCTCACAGCTGGCGAGCGAGGTGCCGGAATCCGACGAATATAAAGAAAAACAAAAAGAGCTGCTTATGGAGCTTTGGAACAACAAATGTATTTCTTATCTCTACGAGCCCGGCTCCACCTTCAAGGTCATCACCTCTGCCATAGCATTTGAGGAAAAAAAGGTGAACCCGTATGTCGATACCTTTTATTGCCCCGGCAAAAACTATGTCGTGGACCTCGGCAACGGACAAACGGAAACCATCGGCTGTCATAAAGAGGGCGGGCACGGCACGGTGACCTACGCCGTCGGCTTGCAGCAATCCTGCAACCCGACGCTGATGCAGGCGGCGCAGCGCATCGGACGCCAATCCTTCTATAAATATTTCCAGGCATTCGGCTACACGGAGAGAACCGGCGTGGATCTGCCGGGCGAATACCGCAGCATTTACGGCTCCTATTCCGATTTTTACATCACCGAGCTTTGCGTTTACAGCTTCGGGCAGACCTTCAAGGTCACCCCGCTGCAGCAGCTCACCGGCATTTGCACCGTCGCAAACGGCGGCACGCTGGTCACCCCGTATGTCGTCTCCAAGCTGACAGACGACGACGGCAATGTGATCAAAAGCTTCGAGCCGGAGGCACGGCGCGAGGTCGTCAGCGAAGATACCTGCAAGCTTGTCACACAGATTCTGCAGGAAGGGGTCAGCGGGGACGGGGCCGCGAAAAATGCCTATGTCAAAGGCTATAAGATCGCCGCAAAAACCGGCACCTCGCAAAAGCAGGATAAATTCGATGAGAACGGCGAACGCCCGTACCGCGTCGGCTCCTGCATGGCATACGGCCCTGTGGACGACCCGCAGATCGCCGTTCTGATCATCTGCGATGAGCCAAGCGGCAGCCCCTACGGCTCCCGCACCGCCGCCCCTTATGTTGCCCGCACCGTGCGCGATATTTTCTCTTACATGAACATTGAGCCGGTGTATACCGACTATGAAAAAGAGCACTTGGCATATCAGGTTTCCGATTATACCGGGCTCAATGCGGACACGGTTGAGCAGACCCTGAAGGACGCCGGCCTTTCCGTCAAACGCTATGGCAGCGGCGATATCATCACCTCGCAAATGCCGCAAAAGGGCGCGCAGATTCAAAAGGATCGCGGCTTTGTTGTGCTGTATACCGGTGGGGAAGCCGCCACAAAAACGGTGACCGTGCCAAGTCTTATCGGCTGGAATGAATCCAACGCCATGTACCTCACCGCAACCAACGGACTCAATCTTTATGTTGACAGCGTGGGGCCAGTCTCCGAAAACAGCGCTTCCCTTTCCTATAAGCAATCCATTGCAGAGGGCACGGAGGTTCCCTATGGCACGCCCGTCACGGTCTACTTCCAATACACCAACCTGCAGGACGACTAAAGCAAAGATGTGAAAAAGCACCCAAAATCACTTACATGGAGGCTTTTTCGCCCATGCTTGACCTTTTTGCCGTCTTTTCGGCATATCCTTCTCTTCTGCAAGAAAAAACACAGCTGCCGCACCAACCCTTTTTCGTGTCAGTCGTGGAAAAAGACGCATCCTCCGTTTCCCCCGGCGCCTGCTTTGTTGCATATCGCGGCGAGCGGGCAGATGGGCACTGCGGCATTCAGGAGGCTTTGCGGCGCGGTGCCGCGGCGCTGGTAATTGAAGACGCGGCTGCGCGCCCGGAAAACTGCCCCGTGCCGTGCTTTTCGGTAAACGACGGCAGGGCGGCATACGCGGCACTTTGCTTTGCCGCGCAGCACAACCCCCAAAACAGCCTGCATCTGATCGGTGTAACGGGAACCAACGGAAAAACCTCCGTCTCCACCGCGCTGTACCACATTCTGCGCACACTTGGAAAACGGGCAGCGATCATCGGCACGGTAGGCAATGAAATCGACGGGACGCGCACACGCTCTCATATGACAACGCCCGACGCAAAAGAGCTTGCCGCTTTGCTGCGGCTTGCCGCCGATCGCGGCGTCCGCTATGCTGTTTTGGAGGTTTCCTCCCATGCCCTGCAGCAGCGCAGATGCTTTCCGCTGCATTTTTGCGCCGCCGTTTTCACGGGCCTCACCCCGGAGCATCTTGATTATCACGGCACAATGGAGCGCTATTTTGAGGCAAAGAAGCTTTTGCTCCGCGCGAGCGATTTTTTCCTGTGCGACGCTGAAAACCCCTATTCAATTCGCTTGAAAAGCGACCCGCAGCTCGGCGAAAAATGCTATACCTATGCCGAAAAAACAGCGGCGGATTTTTCTATCACCGATCACACCGTCGCCCCGGAGGGCACGCGGTTTTTGCTCACATGGAAAAAAAGAACCGTCTGTGTGCATGCGTCGTTGTTTGGCGATTTTGCCGCAAAAAATCTTGCCGCCGCAGTCAGCTGCGCTGCACTCTGCGGATTTTCTGTTGAAGCCGCCGCGCGCGCCGCACAGGCTGTGCGCGCTGTTCCGGGGCGAATGGAAACCGTTTCTTTACCCTGCCCCTTTCGCGTTTTGATTGATTTTGCGCACACGCCGGATGCTCTGGAAAACGCGCTGCGTTCCGCGCGGCGCCTGTGTGAAGAAGAGGGCAGACTGCTTGTTGTTTTCGGCTGCGGCGGAGACAGAGATCGGGAAAAGCGCCCGCGCATGGGCTCCGTTGCCGCGGCGCTTGCCGATGAAGTTTTTCTCACGAATGATAACAGCCGCAGCGAAGACCCCGCAACAATCCTTGCAGAAATCGCAAGCGGCATTCCGCCCGCCGTCTGCCCGCATATCATTCCGGATCGCAAAGAAGCGATTGCCGCCGCCTATGGTGCGGCGCAAAGCGGCGATGTGCTGATCTTATGCGGCAAGGGTCATGAAAACTACGAGATCACAAAAAGCGGAATACGGCCTTTTTCCGAAAAAGCAATTTTGCATGCCCTTGCCGCCGGGCAATCAAAAAAAGAGCAACAACCGAAACAATGAGGATTTGGCACCATGAGCACAAGTAATTTTGAAAGCGTTTGTTTTTCCGCGCAGGAGCTCGCCGCTTTGTGTGCGGGAGAGCTGCTGCAAAGCACCGCGCGCCCTGTTTTGGGCATTGCGATTGATACCCGCCGCGTAAAAAACGGCGCCGCTTTTTTTGCGCTGCGCGGAGAAAACACCGACGGGCATCGCTATCTGCAAAATGCCGCGGATGCAGGCGCCGCCGCAGTGATTACAGAGCAGCCGTTTGCCCCCGGCAGGGACTGCGCCGTGATTCTTGTGCGGGATACGCTGGCGGCGCTCGGAGCGCTCGGAAAAGCCTACAAGGAAAAATTTAAGCCGTATACCGTATGCATTACGGGGAGCGTCGGAAAAACAACCACGCGCCAGCTGCTGGGCGCCGTGTTTTCCGCCGCCGCACCGAGCCTTGTCACCGCGGGCAATTATAACAGCGAAATCGGCTTGCCGCTGACGCTGCTCGGCCTTGCACCGCAGCACCGGTATGCGATTCTGGAGCTCGGCATGAATCACGCCGGAGAGATGGCGCGTCTGTCGCGTATTGCCCGCCCCGATCTTGCTCTGATCACAAATATCGGCACGGCGCATTTGGAATATCTCGGCTCCCGCGCGGGCATCGCAGCGGCAAAGCTTGAAATTTCGGAAGGAATGGAAAAAGGCAGCCGCCTGCTGATCCCGCAGGATGAACCGCTGCTATGCGACCGCCGCGCCGAGCTTGAGGCGCGCGGCATCGTCGTTTTCACCGTAGGCGAAGCAAAAAACAGCGATTTTTTGCTCACAATAGAACGCAGCGATTCCAATGGCTCCGCCTTTTCCCTGCAAAACACAAAAAACGGCGCTACTCTGCCTACCCTTTTCGTGCCCGAGCCCGGCAGGCATATCTGCCTGGATGCGGCATTCGCCGCCGCAGCCGGCATGCTGTGCGGCATTTCGGCGGATACGATCCGCGCAGGGCTTGCCGCTTATGCGCCCACCGGCCTGCGTCAAAAGCGGCTTGAGATCGCCGGGGTGCACCTCATTGAGGATTGCTATAATGCAAGCCCGGAATCCATGCGCGCAGCCCTCTGCCTTTTGCGTCAGCTCGGCAAAGACGGAAAAACCGTCGCAGTACTCGGCGACATGAAGGAACTCGGAAAAGATGCACCCGCGCTGCATGAAGCAGTCGGCGCCGCTGCAGCGAAGCTTGGCATCGATGCGCTGCTGTGCTTTGGCCCGCTGGCTGAAAATATCGCCGCGGGGGCGAAAAAAGGCGGGATGCAAACGGTGCTTGCGCTGGAAGATCTCTCGGCGCCGGAAAAAGCCGCACAGGCGCTGCTGCCCCTTTTGCAAAAGGGCGATACCGTATTGTTCAAAGCAAGCCATTCCGTTGCCATTGAGCGAGTCGCCGATGCATGGGCGGCGCTTGTTCAACAAAAGTTTTCCACACATAAAGGAAAGGATTGAAAAATCATGGAAAAAGCAAGCCTGTTTCCCTTTCTCGGGGGCATGATCGCAACATTTTCGCTCACGGTCGTTTTTCTGCGCATTTTGATTCCGAAGCTGAAAAGCCTGAAAGTCGGCCAAAAAATATTGGAGATCGGCCCCCGCTGGCATAAAAGTAAAGAAGGGACCCCCACCATGGGAGGGCTTGCCTTTATCTGTGCAATTTTTATCAGCGCCGCGCTTTTGACGCTGTTTTTGGCAATCGCCTTCGGTGCCTCGATTTTGCACGCACTGCTGCCGATGTGGCTTGTGCTTTTTCTGGCAGGGGCAAACGGTCTCATCGGCATCATCGACGACCGCCAAAAGCTTCTGAAAAAGCAAAATGAGGGATTAACTGCGCCGCAGAAATATCTTTTGCAGCTGCTGGCGGCGGGCGCCTATCTTTTGCTGGTGCGCCTGTTTTGGAACCCGGGCACAACGCTGCACATTCCCTTTTTCCGGGTTGATTTTGATCTCGGCTTTTTCTATTATCTCATTGCGCTCGTTCTGATCACGGGCGTTGTCAACAGTGTCAACCTCGGCGACGGCATCGACGGCCTCGCCGCAAGCGAAACCGCCGTGGTTGCGGCATTTTTCGCCCTTGTCAGCTTTTCCGCGCTCGACCGCGCCGCAGCCCTTGCCCCCGCCCTTGCAAGCGGACTTTGCATCGGCGGCGCGCTTGGCTTTTTGGTCTATAATTTCTATCCCGCGCGCGCTTTCATGGGCGATACGGGCTCGCTGTTTCTCGGCGGTCTTTTATGCGGGCTTGCCTTTACCGTCGGAAATCCGCTCATCCTGCTCATTGCCGCGTTTCCCTTTGTGTTTGAAGCGCTCTCCGTGATTTTGCAAACAAGCTATTTCAAATTCACGCGGCTGCGCTTTGGGCAGGGCAAGCGCATTTTCCGTATGACGCCGATTCACCATCATTTTGAAAAGTGCGGCTGGTCGGAAACGAAAATCGTCGCCGTATTTTCGCTGGCAACCTTGATTTTTTGTGCCGTTTCCTATATACTGGAGTATGTGATTTTGTAAGAAGGAGCCGCCTTTATGGACAATCGCCAACCAAACCGCCGCATCGTATCGCAAAGCAATGCGCGCACAGTGCGTCCCGCAGAAAAAAAGCCGCCCGTACAGCTGCTGATCCGTCTGCGCGGCGGCGTGGATCGTCCGTTTTTAATCCTTGTGCTCATTTTGGTGTGCCTTGGATCGATCATGGTGTTCAGCGCAAGCTTTGCCTATGCTGGCTATAAATACGATAACCCCTATTATTTTGTGATCCGGCAGTCCGTTTGGGCGGTGCTCGGCTTTTCGGTGATGATTCTCACCATGCAGTTTGACTACCGCATTTATCAAAAGCTCACCGTTCCTTTTTTTATCATTTCCACCATCCTGCTTTGCCTTGTCCCGTTTATCGGCTCCGTACGCAACGGTGCAAAACGCTGGATCATCATAGGGCCGATCAGCGTTCAGCCGAGCGAAATCATGAAGCTTGCGCTTGTGATGCTGCTTGCCCTTTATATTTCCTCTAACCGCGACCGCATGCACACCTTCCGTTACGGCATCATGATCCCCTATGTCATGATCGGCGGTGTCATGCTCATCACCGTAATTGAGCGGCACATCTCCGCCACGCTGATTTTGTTCCTCATCGGAACCATCGTAATCTTCATCGGCGGCGCCCCGACAAAAATTCTCGGCGGTTTTGCCGCGATCGGCGCAACGATTATGGGCGGCGTCGTGCTGTTTTCCTCCTACGCCAAGGAGCGTGTGGAATTTTGGCTGCATCCAGAAGAAGACCCCTCCGATTCCGGCTATCAGCTTTTGCAGAGCCTGTATGCCATCGGCTCGGGCGGGCTGCTCGGTGTGGGGCTCGGCAACAGCCGACAGAAATATCTGTATCTGCCCGAATCCCAAAATGATTTTATTTTTGCAATTATCTGCGAAGAATTCGGTCTGGTCGGCGCAGTCTCGGTCATTTGCCTGTTTATCGCGCTGGTCTGGCGCGGCGTTATCATTGCCATGCGTGCGCCGGATACCTATTCCTCGTTGCTGGTATTCGGGATTGTCTCCAAGGTCGCGCTGCAATGCATTATGAATATCGCCGTTGTCACGGGGACCATGCCCGTCACCGGCGTGTCGCTTCCGTTTTTCAGCTACGGCGGCTCTTCTCTGATCATGCTGATGCTTGAAATGGGCATGGTGCTTTCTATTTCCCGCTATTCCTATCAGGAGAAAAAATAAGTATCAAACAAAAAGGGCGCATTATGAGAGTTTTATTTACCGGCGGCGGCACGGGCGGCCATGTTTACCCGGCGCTTGCCATTGCCAATGAGATCAAAAAGCGGGAGCCGCAAAGCGAGATTGCCTTTGTCGGCACCTCGCGCGGCATTGAAAACAAGCTTGTCCCAAAGGCGGGATATCCGCTGTATCACATTGAGATCCAGGGGCTACGCCGTTCTCTTTCCCTTGAAAACTTCAAAACACTGTATTTAACGATCACCTCCGTGCAAAAAGCGAAAAAGCTGATTCACTCGTTTTCTCCCGATGTCGTAATCGGCACGGGCGGCTATGTCTGCTTTCCGCTCATCCGCGCCGCCGCGGCGCTCGGTGTACCGACGGTGCTGCACGAATCCAATGCGCGCCCCGGCATGGCGGTGCGCATGCTGGAGGAAAAAACCGATCTTTTGTTTCTCAATTTTGAAGAAAGCCGCAAATTCCTCAAGCATCCGGAAAAGGCTGTGCGCGTAGGCAACCCTCTGCGCATTGAGGAAAACGCGCTTACAAAAGAACAGGCACGCAGGGCGCTCGGCATTGCGCCGCAGGAAAAATATCTGCTTTCTCTCGGCGGCAGCATGGGGGCAGAGCAGGTCAATTTCTGCATGCTTGATGTGATGGAGCAGTATTCGCAAAAGCAGGAAAATCTGCGGCATTTGCACGGCACCGGCTCAATTGAATGGGAGATCTGCAAAAAGCTCTTTGCCGAAAAAGGGCTGGAAAAAGCCCGGAATGTAGAAATTCGCGAATACATTCACGATATGCCCCTGCAGCTTGCCGCCGCCGATCTTGTCATCAACCGCGCCGGCTCCATCACGCTTTCCGAGCTTGCGCTTTGCGCAAAGCCCTCCATTCTGATTCCATCCCCCAATGTCACAGATAATCATCAGTTCCGCAACGCCTGTGTTCTGCGGGATGCCGGGGCGGCAATTGTGATAGAGGAAAAAGACCTGCACCCGCAAGAGCTTGCAAAATGCATCGACCGGTTGCTGCGGGATGAAGCGGCGCTTACCGAAATGGGGCAAAAAGCACGCACGCTTGCCGTGCCGGATGCGGCGGAAAAAATTTATCATGCGCTGTGCCGCCTGATTCGAAAAGGATAACCAGAAACAGAAAACGACGTGCCCGCACCGCAAAAAACGACAGCAAAGGAGGGAAAATGCATGGCTCTTTTTAAAAAGAAACGGCAAAATGAAGACGCCGGGCAGCCCGCGCCGCAAAAGGACCGTTTCGGCACGCTGTTTTTGGATGTCGAGCCGCCGATGTATCGCAGCACCCTCCCCTCCGATTCTGCAGAGCCCTCCGAGGAGATTCAGCCATCCCAGGTTCCCCTGCCCCCGCCGCCCGAAAAAAAGCCCGCGCCGCCGCAGGAAGAGCCGCAGGAGGAAATCGTTGAGGACACGCTGCTCTCTCTTTTGGAGCATGTGCGCGGGGACGCCCCGATTCAAAAGCAGGAGCTGCCCGACGGCATTGACGATATTGACGAGTTTTCCCCCTTTGCCGACGAGCTGAAAGCACAAAAGGCACGGCACGAAGCCGCCGAGCCGCAGGAAGAGCCGTCCGCTCCGCCGGCAAAAGCCGACACAAAGAAACAACCGCCGGAGAAGGAGCCGCCCGCCGAAGACCTCTCCGGGCTGGATGTGCCCGATTTTTTAAGCGAAGTGCTCAACCCACAGGACGACGAAGACGCCTCTGCCTTTCCAAGCGATGAGGAGATCAAGCAAGCGCTGGAAGGCGCCCTTGTCAGTGCCGAGGAAGCAGAAAAACAAAAAGAGCAGGAAAAAACGCAGGCTGAGCAAATCAATCTCGGTCAGCTTTTGCAGGAAACCGACCCCGAATATAACTCCCCCGCCGCAAGGCGCGCCCGCGCCAAAGAAGCGCGCCGCGCCGAAAAGGAAAAAGCGCGCGCAAAGCGAGCAGCGGAAAAAGCCGAAAAGACCGTGCAAAAAGCGGCAGGGCTTGCACAGGGCAAAAGCGAGGATGCCAAGCCGGCAACCGATGCAAAGACGAACGGAAAAGAAACAAAGCCGATACGCCGAAAGCGCAGCGCGGAGGAGCGCAAAAAGCTGCGCCGACGCATCCTCGGCATTGCCGTTCCGCTTGCCTGCGTATGCCTTTTGCTGTTTTCTTTTCTTGCCCTGCGCGCCAAGGAGGTCATTGTCGAAAATATGACCTATTATCAGGCAGCCGACCTTGTCAAAACCTGCGGCATTCACAAAAATCAGTTTCTGCCGTTTTTGAACCGCTCGGCGCTGAGCGAAACCATCACAACAAAGTTTCCTTATATCCGCAAGGCATCCATCTCCTATGCCCTGCCGGGCAAAATCATTATCAACACCACGGAGGATGTCCCCGGATTCTACACCGTCATTCATGACGAGTATTTTCTCATCTCCACCAATTTGCGCGTGCTCGGCCGCTTTGAGAGCAAGGACGAACTGCCGGCAGGCGCCAAGGAATTACGCACCTCAAAAATTTCCTATGCCGTTGTGGGCTATCAGCTGAAATTTTTCGAGGGCACCTATACGGATTATCTTTTGCAGATTTTAGAGGCGCTTTCCACCTCGGAGCTGAATGATTCCCTGACGCTGATCGACGCGCAGTATCGCTATGATATCGACCTGTATTACGACGATCGCTTTGAAATTCAGATCGGCTCCGCAACCGATCTTGCCTCGAAGCTTCAGTTTGTCCAGGGCATTCTTGCCGATACCGCCGAGGATGCAAAGGGCATCATTCATGTCAACGATGTCAAAAGCGCCTCGGTGCAGATTCAGCGATAATCTGAAACAGAGAGAAAAGCCACCATTCGGCTTTTCTCTCTGTTTTTTCTTTATTTCTAAAATAACTTTATTATTTTAATGTAAACAAATCATGAACTTTGCCGTAACATCTTGAAAAATCTCCGAAAAAAGTTTATTATATATGATGATATCATCCCCGTATTTTCAAGCATTTTTGCGGAATGCACGGCAGCTTGTCAAGCGGGCAATTTTAATTTCTAAAATTTTCGATGATAATTTAATAATTTGCTTGTACACTTCCCGTCCGCAGGACGCATTTTATGCTTACAGGAGGATTCATCGTATGTCCACATTTGAACTGACCGATCCCGGCACGAGTGTTGTCAATATTAAAGTCGTTGGTGTCGGCGGCGGCGGAAACAACGCCGTCAACCGCATGATCGAGGCTAATGTCAAGGGTGTTGAATTTATCGCAGTCAACACCGATCTGCAGGCGCTTTCCAATTCCAGCGCCGCAACCAAGATCAATATCGGCGATAAAACCACAAAGGGCATGGGCGCAGGCGCAAATCCGCAGGCAGGCGCACAGGCAGCGGAAGAGAGTGCCGAGGATATCCGCAAGGCCATTGAGGGCGCGGATATGATCTTCATCACCACCGGTATGGGCGGCGGGACAGGCACCGGCGCCGCACCCGTAGTCGCAAAAATTGCAAAAGACATGGGCATTTTGACGGTTGCCATCGTCACAAAACCGTTTAATTTTGAGGGCAAGCGCCGTATGCGCCTTGCGGAAGAAGGCATTGCAGAGCTGCAGAAATATGTCGATTCTCTTGTCATCATCCCCAACGAGCGCCTGCGCGCCGCTTCCGAAACGAATGTTACCCTGCTCAACGCCTTCCTGATTGCAGACGATGTGCTGCGCCGCGGTGTGCAGAGCATTTCCGAGCTGATCAACGTTCCCGGCCTGATTAACCTCGATTTTGCCGATGTCACCACCGTAATGAGGGATGCAGGGCTTGCGCACATGGGCGTCGGCAATGCAAGCGGCAAGGACAAAGCCGAAAAGGCTGCCAAGGCTGCCATCTCCAGCCCGCTGCTTGAAACCTCAATCAACGGTGCAAAGGGGATTCTTGTCAATGTCACCGCTTCTCCCGACATCAGCCTGGACGAGGTTATGACGGCCTCCGCCATGATTACCGATGAAGCGGATCCAGATGCGTTCATCATCTGCGGTGCCGCGCTGGATTCTTCCCTGGAGGACGAAATCCGTATCACCGTCATCGCTACCGGCCTCGGCGGCGTCGGCGGCAGAGTGGATGCCGCAAAGCAGGAAGAGGAAAAGAAGAAAGCCGCAGAAAAGGCTGCTGCCAATGCCTCTCCTGTTGACCCGATTCAGGATGAAGTGCTGGACGGGGATGATTTTGCCGACATCATGCAGATTCTGAAAAAAAACCGCTCCTGAGCAAAATAAAATTGCGGCGCAGCCAAGAAAGGCTGCGCCGCTTCTTTTTTCCGTATTACACATAAATGAATCGACAACCGGCATCGTGTGGTGCGCCGTGGCATATAACCGTCTCAATGTAAATCGATCTGCGCAGCGGGACAAAATCGTTTGTGTTTCTCCCGTCGCAAGCGACGCTCTCTTTGGAATTTGTTGTAAATGCCGGGCGAGTATTTGGAAATTTATAACCGTTTCTTTGATATAATATCCTTTCAGACCTTGTCAATATCCGTTTTTCGAAATTCAACCGCGGCAGAAAAGCTGTCGATACGATCCGGGGTGAATTTCGCAAAAAAGGATGCATTTTTACAGAAATGCATCCTTTTTTCTTTATGCCTCTTTTGCGGCGCTGCACAAAAGTGTCGTTGTGTCGCGGTCAACGCTCAGAATTCCGTCGGCACAGGAATAGCGTTTTTCACCCGCCTCCGTCGTGATGCGAATTACGCCGGGAACGATCGCCGAGACAAACGGAATATGTCCCGCGCGCACCGCCAGCTCGCCCAGGGTCGCCCGCAGGGAAAGATCCTGCGCCTGCCCGTCAAACACGGTGCCGTCCGGCGTGGAAACGACAAGATGAAATGTTTTCATCCCTGCACCTGCCTTGCTTTTTCCACCGCTTCATCAATGGTTCCGACAAACAAAAATGCGGATTCGGGCAAATCATCGTGCTTGCCGTCGATGATCTCGGCAAAGCCGCGAATCGTTTCGCCAAGCGGCACATAAACGCCCGGAAAGCCGTTGAACTTCTCGGAAACATGCAGCGGCTGCGAGAGAAAACGCTGAATTTTTCTTGCGCGCTGCACCAGGAGCTTATCCTCATCGGAAAGCTCATCCATACCCATGATTGCGATGATATCCATCAGCTCGGCATAGCGCTGCAGAATGCGCTGCACTTCCTTAGCAACGCGATAATGCTCCTGCCCCAACACCTGCGGGGAGAGGATGCGGCTTGTGGATTCCAGCGGATCCACCGCGGGATAAATGCCCTGCGATGCAATGCTGCGGGAAAGCACGGTGGTTGCGTCCAGGTGTGCAAAGGTGGTTGCGGGGGCAGGGTCGGTCAGGTCGTCCGCAGGGACATACACTGCCTGCACGGAGGTAATAGAGCCGCGGCGCGTGGAAGTAATTCTCTCCTGCAGAGCGCCCATTTCCGTGGCAAGGGTCGGCTGATAGCCGACGGCGGAGGGCATACGCCCCAGCAGCGCGGAAACCTCGGAGCCAGCCTGCGTAAAGCGGAAAATATTATCGATGAACAAAAGCACATCCTGCTGTTTTTCATCGCGGAAATATTCCGCCATGGTAAGGCCGGAGAGCGCAACGCGCATCCTGGCTCCGGGCGGCTCATTCATCTGCCCGTAGACCAATGCGGTTTTGGAGAGCACGCCGGACTGCTTCATTTCGTTATATAAATCATTGCCCTCACGGGTTCTTTCCCCAACGCCCGTGAACACGGAAAGTCCGCCGTGGCGCGTTGCAATGTTATTGATCAGCTCCATAATCACGACGGTTTTTCCAACCCCGGCACCGCCGAACAAGCCGATTTTACCGCCCTTGGAATACGGGCAGATCAAATCGATGACCTTGATTCCGGTTTCCAGAATTTCGGTTGAGGTGGAAAGCTCATCATATGCGGGCGCCTGGCGATGAATCTCCCTGCGCTGCTCCGTTTTGACGGCGGGACCGTTATCCACCGTGTCGCCGAGCACATTAAAAATTCTGCCGAGCGTTTCTTCCCCGACGGGGACCTCAATGGGATGACCGGTGTCCGTCACGGTCACGCCGCGCTGCAAACCGTCCGTGGATGCCATGGCGATGCAGCGCGCCACATTATCCCCGACATGCTGCGCGACCTCGACCGTCAGCACCCGATCTCCGATCGGGACGGTCAGCGCGTTATAAATTGCGGGAAGTGCGCCGTCTGCAAAGCGCACATCCACAACAGGCCCCATGACCTGATAGACAATTCCCGTATTGTTTGCCATATAGACAACTTCTCCTTTCTCAAAAGGCTTTTCGGCTCTCAGCTGCCGCTGCCCGCAACGATTTCCGTAATTTCCTGCGTAATGGTGCTCTGCCGCGCGCGGTTATACGAAAGCGTCAGCGTATCGATCATCTGCGCCGCATTTTTCCCTGCGCTGTCCATCGCCATACGCCTTGCAGCAACCTCGGAGGCAAAGCTCTCCCGCACGGCGGAGGCAATTTTCCCCGCAACATACGAAGGAACAGCCTGCGCCAAAACCGTTTCGGGGTTTGGCTCGAAAATCGTTCCCTCACCCGCCGTTTTTTCTTCGCGGGAAAGCGGCAGAAGATATTCAAGCCGCGGCGTTTGCGTCATCATGGAAACATATTCCGTATAGACAATACCAAGGCGGTCAAACTCTCCGTCGAGAAATGCCCTGCACAGTTTTTCGGCAAGGGCTGCCGCGTCCGCCCCCGAAAAATGCTCGGAGGAAACAAAGGGCTCGCCGCAGCGGTCACATGCGCGCTTACCGATCGGAATCAGCTTTGCCCCGGGATAATCGCGCAAAAAGCGAAAGACATTGGCATTATAGCCGCCCGCCATACCGCGGTCGCCTGCAATTACGATCAGCCAAAGGCGGTCACCGCGAAGCTGCATATACGGGCTGCGGCGACATTCCTCGGAAGCGCTGAGCGCTTTGACAAGCCCCTCAAGCGCCGCGGAATATTCCCTGCCCCGCAGCATTGCGGTATTGGCACGACGAATCTTGGAGGAGGCGACAAGGCCCATGGCAGTTGTCAGATGCTGTGTAGAGGTGACGCTTTTGATGCGGCGGCGCAGCTTTTTTGTATCTGCCCCCATCGCTTACACTTCCTTTGCATCTTTTCTGCGGGAAAGCAGGGTGGAAAGCGCTGCCGAAAGCTCTGCTTCCTCCTGCGCGGAAAATGCGCCGTCATTGAGTCGTTGCAAAAGCGCAGAATGCTCCGTGTGCATATATTCATAAAGCTCCTGCTCAAACGCGCGTACCTCGGCGGTGGGAACGGTGTCAAGATAGCCGTTGGTCACGGCATAGATAATGCTCACCTGACAGCCGACATCTACCGGAGAATTGCGATCCTGCTTGAGCACCTCGACGATCCGCTCGCCCAGCGCCAGGCGCTTCTTCGTATCGGCATCCAAATCGCTGCCGAACTGCGCGAATGCCTGCAGCTCACGATATTGCGAATACAGCAATTTCAGCGGGCCGGAGACCTTCTTCATCGATTTTTTCTGTGCGGACCCGCCCACGCGCGACACGGAAATGCCCGGGTTGATCGCCGGTACAATGCCCGCATGGAACAGCTCTGTTTCCAGGAAAATCTGCCCGTCGGTAATAGAGATTACATTGGTGGGAATATAGGCGCTGACATCGCCAGCCTGCGTCTCAATGATCGGCAGCGCGGTGATGGAGCCCCCGCCGTATTCGGGCGCAACGCATGCGGCGCGTTCAAGCAAGCGGGAATGCAGATAAAAAACATCGCCCGGGTATGCCTCGCGTCCGGGCGGACGGCGAATGAGCAGAGAAAGTGCGCGGTAGGCAACGGCATGCTTGGAAAGATCGTCATACACGATCAGCACATCGCGCCCCTGTTCGCGAAAATACTCTGCCATGGCGCAGCCGGAATACGGCGCGATATATTGCAGCGGCGCGCTCTCCGAAGCGGAGGCGGAAACAATGGTGGTATACTCCATTGCGCCGCAGCGGCGCAGCTCCTGCGCCAGCTGAACCACCGAGGTGCTTTTTTGCCCGATGGCAACATAAATGCAAAGCACGCCGGTGCCCTTTTGATTGATGATCGTATCCAGAGCGATCTCGGTTTTTCCCGTCTGGCGGTCGCCGATGATCAGCTCGCGCTGACCGCGGCCGATCGGAATCATGCTGTCAATTGCCTTGATGCCCGTCTGCAGAGGCACATTCACGCTCTGCCTCTCAATAATCCCGGGTGCCGGTGCTTCAATAGGGCGCGTTCCCGCCGATTCGATTGGACCTTTGCCGTCGATCGGCTCGCCCAGGGCATTGACCACGCGCCCGAGCATCCCCTCCCCCACAGGGACGGAAACAACCTTTCCCGTGCGACGCACCTTGGTGCCCTCTTTGATATCGCTGCGGTCCGAAAGAATTGCCACGGAGACGGTCTGATCCTCCAAATTCTGCGCCATACCGAAACTTCCCTCATCAAATTCCAAAAGCTCGCTGGACATGCAGTTTCGAAGGCCGTATACGCGCGCAATGCCGTCGCCGACCAAAATCACAGTGCCTGTTTCCGCCATTTCCACATGGGAATGATAGGAGCGGATCTGCTCTTTGATAATGCTGCCGATCTGTTCTGCGGAACTGCTCATCGGTCAATCACTCCTTTCATATCCGAAAGCCCGGCACGCAGACTTCCGTCCAAAATCAAATCGTCCGTTTCAACGCGCACGCCGCCCAGCAGCGCCGCATCCACTGCAAATTCGGGTTGCACCCTGCGCCCGCAGCGCCGTTCCAGCGCCGCCGCGACCGCGCTTTTTTGTGCATCGGTCAGAGGCAGGGCGGAAGAAATTTTTGCCCGCAGCACGGCATTTTCCCGCCGATGCATCACGGCATATTCCGCAATGCATTCCGGAAAAAGCTCCATGCGGCGCTGCGCGCTGAGCAGCTGCAAAAATGCAAGCACATCCTGCGGCAGCGTATCCGAAAACGCCTGCGCGATCAACTCCTGCCGCTTTTGCGCCGGAATATCGGGGCTATCCAGCAAATACGGGTATTCCGCATTGGCATCAAACTGCTCCTTCACGGCGCACAGCGCGTCATAATACGCCTGCTCCGCTCCCGCTTCCTTTGCAAGAGAAAACAGGGCGGCGGCATATTCCTTACCGGTCGTTGTTCTGTCCATCATCATCGCTCTCCCGGTCGATCTGTGCGATAAAAGAATCCACAAGCTTTGCCTGATCCTTTTCGGTCAGCTCTCTTTGCAGCAGCTGCTCCGTCATAGCGGCGGAAACCTCAACAATATCGCGGCGGATCTCTGCGCGCGCCTTGCGCTGCATGCCCGCTGCCTCTGCTTCTGCCTGCTGCATCAGATTCTCCGCCTTCTCTTTGGCATCCGCCACAATCGCATCGCTGCGGCGCGCGGCAAGTTCGTTTGCTCTTTGCAGAATTTCCTGCGATTTAGCATCGGCGCCCGCCATTTTTTCCTGCCAGTGTGCCCGAGAGGCATCCGCCTGCTGCCTGGAAAGTGCAGCGGCGGCATATTCCCCGTCAAGCGTCTCCTGTCGCTTTTTCAGCATTTTGCGCACAGGTTGATACAGAAAATGCTTCACCACCAAAAATATGATGACAAGATTACAAAGAGAAATGAGAATCTGCCACAGATTGACGGAAATGACATCTAAGCTTTGCATACCCGTCCGTCCTTTTCTCAGCCGATATGGCTCATCAGAATATCAACCAATCTGCCCGGGGCGACGAAGATCAGCAAAATCGCGATAACCAGAGCGTAAAGACCGGTGGTTTCCGCGATGGCGCAGCCCATGAGCAGCGTCGAGGTGACATCGCTTTTGCATTCTGGTTGACGACCGATCGCCTCACATGCCTTTGCAACTGCGTTTCCTTCACCGATACCGGGGCCGATACCCGCGATCATTGCAACGCCTGCGCCCAGCGCGCAGCAGCCGAGAATAATACCAAGAGCCAGTTCCAACATTTTTTCTTCCTCCGAGATGTTATTTTATTGATGCACCTGCAGCCGTGCGGCCTCTTGCCGCACTTTGCGGTTTGCTTTTTTCTCTTTGCGCGCACGGCGCTTTTCAAGCATTTTTGCATAGTCCTGCGCAGGGAATGCGCCGCCGACATAGAGCATGGTCAGCATGGCGAAGATATATGCCTGCAGGCAACCCGAAAACAGATCGAAATACAGCGACAGGATCGCCGGAATGCCGACACGCAGCAGCGGGAAGTCCCCAAGCACCCCCGGCAGCCACCCGAGCACCAGGCACGAAAGGCCGGAAAGCCCCGCGGCAAGCAACACGGAAATAACCGAGCCGGAAAGCACATTGCCGTAATGGCGGAATGCCATGGAAAGCGGCGTTGCCACCTCGCTGATGACGTTCAGCGGGGTCAAAAGCGGTGGATCCGCAAAGCTGCGCAGATAATGCAGCGGGCCGCATTTCATTTTATAATAGGTGATCAGGAAAAAGACAAGCAACGCCCAGCCGCCGACAATATTGATATCCGAGGTCGGCGGATACAGTCCGAGCAGGCTCAAAAGGCTGGAAAGCGCCGAGAGAGCCATCATCGCGCCGACAAAGGGCGAAAAGCCCGAAAAGCTTTCTCCCATATTATCTTTCACAAGTTTGTCCGTAAAGCCGACGATAAGCTCCGCAAAATGCTGCCGTTTTCCGCCGCCGCGCGGGGTCATGCCGCGCGTGAGGAACAAACATAAAAACAGCACCGAAAGCGTTACCGCCAGGGAATTGATCTGCGATTCCGTGACAGGCAGCCCGCCAAGCGGCAGAGGCACGGTGAAATAAATAAACGCGCCGTGAATCTGAATGCCCTCCTCCGCCGGTGTGGTCAGCACCCGCAAAAGCACCGCACAAAGAATCGGCAATGCAGCAAGCACAAGCAGTGCAATATCAGCCGCGCGCACCTTTCGCACGCGACGCGGTTTGCTCATTTCTCATTCTCCCCCTTCTGTGTCGGCTGTGTTTGCTTTGCCGCGGTTTTTTTCTCAAGCAGCGGCTGAAATGCAATTGCGATACGCGGGAAAAACAGCGGAATCAAAACGGCTGCGGTGTTGAACACATCCAGCATCGCTCCGAGCGCCGCCACGGCAAACAGAATCACCATACGAATAGACTGTGAAGCGCGCATCATGCCTTTCACAGCCGCCGTATCGTCCGATTTTTGCATCGCCTTCTGCAGCGAAAGCCCCATGGCAAAAAAATTGAGGCAGGAAGCGCCGCCGCCGAGCAGCGTTCCCCATAAAACAGGGAGCGACCACATGCGTATCACCAGAAAAACGGCGTTCATCAACATGCACAGAATCAGCGTGAACAGCGCAATATAAAGGCTCTCCCGCCGCACGGTATCATTGGGCTTTTCCATAAAACAACTCCCCATCTCCCGAAATGCATCATTTGTTTCATTGTAACATAAAGCGGGCAAAAAGGCAATCTTTTTTTCATTTTTCCGGGCAAAAATCGAGGCGCGCCCCCCTTTGCAAAAGGCAGGTGCGCCCCGGTTCTTTGTCTGCTCAGTCGGCGGTGATTTCCTCGGTGCGGTAAATGAATTTCACCGTGCTTTCCATCGCGTCGCCGCCGTTTTCCCCGCTGAAGGAACGGTATTGCTCGGCAGCCGCCGAGACTGCGCGGAAACGCTCGGCAAGCTTTTCAATGCCGCCTGCCGCCTCCGTTAACTTCTGCACGCCCTCTTCATCAAACTGTCCAAGCCCCTGATACAGGGTGTTTGCGCCGTCGCGCAGAGCGCGGATACCGCTCTTGAGCGCGGGAACCGCGTCGCGCAGCTCTTTTGCGCCGCCCGACAGAGTGCTCATGCCGTCCTTGAAGGCGTCCGTTCCGGCAAGCAATGCAAGCGCACCGGCGCTGAGCTTTTCGGCGCCGCTCTTTGCACTGTCAACACCGGCGGTATAATCGCGCAGCCCGGTATAAAAAGCATCGTATTGCGAAAGCTGCTCAAGCGCCGCGTCAATCTGCACCTTTGCCTGCGCCTTCGCGCTTGCCAGGCAAACGCCGTTTACAAGCGCCTTTCCCTGCTCGCTCTGTGCGCTCTGTGCCTTTGCGGCATAAGCGGCAGCGTCGGCGGCAACGGCTGCGGCAGCCTCAAGATACTCACTTGGGTCGCCGCCCTGCGGCGTGAGGGAAACGGCAATGGCAAATACGATCTGCTCCTGCGTGCCTTGCGGATACTGCGCGGCAACAGTCTGATACAGCACCGCGTGCGAAAGCAGCGTGGAGAGCGTTTCTGCGGCGCTTTCTTCGGAGGCACCGCCCGCCATTGCTTCGCAAAGGATGAATTTTGCCGTCTCATACTGTGCCTGCGGCACGCCCAGCGACGCAAGCTTTTCCTCCATGGTCTTCTGTGCCGCTGCGACCAGGGCTGCCTGCTGTGCGGCACTTGGCGTGTCGACAAGCACTCCGAGCACATCCTTATAGTTTTCAATCGTCAGCGCATCAATCGGCGCAATGGCATTTACCTTTTCTTCCACAGCGGAAAGCAATGTCTGATAAACCTGTTTTGCGCCTGCATTGAGCTCATTATTTTTGCTCATCAGAAGGCCGAGCCCGTCGGAAAGCTCCGCGGCGCCGCTGCTGATCTGCCCGCTCGCCGCATTGAGCTCGACGGAATTCTGCCGCAGGGTGTCCGCGCCGTTTGCCAGCGCTTCAATGCCGCCCGCAAGCGTATCGGATTTTTGCAGCAGCGTGCACAGCCCGTCATACAGCGCGGAGGAGCCGTCCAGCAGCGCCTTCATGGCGTCGTTCAGCTGTGCAAGGGAAGCTTTCAGCTGATCCGCCTCGGCAAATTTTTCATCATCCAACGCGGAAAAAACAGAGCTTGTCGCAAGGGTGAAGGTGTTGCCAAGAGCAAAGGAGGTTGTGTCCGCTTCGATCTCAACCGTCTGCGGCAATGTGTATTTTTCCGTATCCAGCTGCAAATCTTCTTCCAGCCCCGGGAATGCAACGCCGACCACGGCGAAGCGGCTGCCGTCATTGACAAGCTTTCCGCCGCTGACGCTGACATTGGAAAAAACATCGCCATCCAACAAAACGCCAGTGAGCATGGCAAAGGGCACATGAACCGTTTCCTTTGCGCCGTTTACCGTAACCGTTGCGCTTGTGCGGTTCTCATAGGAGAAGCGGATCTTGACATGACCGCTCTTGCCCGCAAGCTCATCGGCGGTAATGTTTTTTCCGTCCAGCTCGTACGAAACCGCAATGCCGACCGGCAGCTCCTCTTTGGATTCACCGCGCAGATATACATCCTCGCCTTTGGTTTCCCAAACGCGCATGCCGTCCTCATTGAGTGTATAAACCGCATCGCCTTTGGTAGGGCGCACATTGTCAAGCTTGCCGTTTTCCGTGACGGTTGCGGCGCCCTGTGGATTTTGGATCCAGTCGCTGACAATAATTTTCTCCGTGCTGCCGTCCGCCCCTGCAAGCACATAAACCGTTTCGTCCTTTTTCAGCACGGCAGCCGTTTCCTTTTGAATTTCTTCCTGCTCGCTGCTGCTCTTTTCGCCGCCGAGCGCCAGCACGCCGACCACGCTGCCGCAAAGCAGCACCGCACACAACGCGGCGGATACAATTTTCAAAGCCTTGTGTTTCATTGTCTTTTCACCTTTCCAAACCGAATTTTTTCAGTTGTGTTTTCCGATATGCGCCATGCCGAGCGTTGTTTTGCAGATCACTTTATCGCAAAGCAGCAAAAGCGCGGGCAGCATAAAGATCACGCAGACCATACTCACAACGGCACCGCGTGCCATCAGCATGCACATTGCGCTGATAATATCAATATCGGAATACAGGGCGACGCCGAATGTCGCTGCAAAAAGCCCCATGCCGCTGACAATGATGGAGGGTACGGAACTTGCCAGCGCCACGGTCACAGCCTCACGCTTGTCCTTACCGGCAATGCGCTCCGCTTTATAGCGTGTTGTCATAAGAATTGCGTAGTCCACCGTTGCGCCGAGCTGAATGGTGCTGATGCAGATCGGGGCGATAAACGGCAGCGATTGCCCAAGATAATGCGGCAGCCCAAGATTGATGAAAATGGCAAGCTCGATCACCGCAATCAGGATAAACGGAAGCGTGATGCTGCGTTCAACCAGGAGGATGATCACAAAAATCGCCGCGATGGAAACCGCATTGACCACCCGGAAGTCGCGGTCGGTCGTTTCGATCATATCCTTCATGCAGGGCGCTTCGCCGATGAGCATGCCGCCCTCATCATATTTTTTGAGAATGGCATTCAGCGCGTTGACCTGTTCGTTTACCGCGTCGCTTGCCACCTTATATTCGGAATTGATCAGCAAAAGCTCCCAATTCTCGCTCACCAGGGTATCCTTCAGGCGCTGCGGCAGAATTTCTTTCGGCACCTCGGAGCCGAGCACACTTTCAAGGCCGAGCACATATTTCACGCCGTCGACCTCATCCATTTCGTCGATCATGCGGCGCACACTCGTATCGTCCAGCGAAGCATCCACAAGCACCATATGCGTTGATGCGATGTCAAAATCCTCGGAAAGCTTTGAATTGGCGATCACATAACCGATATCCTGCGGCAGGCATTGCCCCATATCGTAATACACTTCATCATTTGTTTTGGAATAGCCGTAATAGGCGCCCGGAATCAAAAGCGCGAAAATCACCAAAAATACCGGGAACACCTTCACCACGCCGCGCGCGAACTTTTCCGCATTCGGAATCAGGGCGCGGTGCTTCGTTTTTTGCAGCGGGCGATCCAAAATCAGAATCAGCGCAGGCAGCACCGTCACACAGCCGAGCACCCCGAGCACAACGCCCTTGGCCATGACAATACCGAGGTCCCGCCCAAGCGTAAAGCTCATAAAGCAAAGCGCCGCAAAGCCCGCAACCGTTGTAACGGAGGAGCCGATGACGCTTGTAAGCGTATTGTGGATGGCGTACGCCATTGCCTCTTTCGGGTCATCATGCAGCTCTCTCTGTTCGTTATAGCTATGCCACAAAAAGATGGAATAATCCATTGTCACGGCAAGCTGCAGCACAGCGCTGAGCGCTTTTGTAATGTAAGAAATTTCTCCGAAGAAATAGTTTGTTCCCAGATTGAGCACGATCATCATGCCGATGGACGCCAAAAACACAAACGGGACCAGCCAGCCGTCCAAAAGCGCGATCATCGCAATGCAGGCGCACAGCACCGCAAGCCCGACATAAATCGGCTCTTCCTTTTCGCAAAGATCCTTCAAATCCGTCACAAGCGCGGACATGCCGCAAACAAAGCATTGCTGCCCTGCAATGGAGCGGATCTGTCGAATGGCGTCCATGGTGGCGTCCGCAGAGGTGGCGCTGTCGAAAAACACGGCGATCATCGTCGCATGGTCCGTATTGAACGCATCATAGATTTTCTGCGGCAAAAGCTCCATCGGAATCATCCCCTCACTCAGGGACGAAAACCACAAAACCGTATCTACATGCTCCACCGTTTTGAACCTGTCGCACAGGTTTGCAACCTCGTTCTCCGGCATATCCTCTACGATCACGAACGAAAACGCGCCCTTATTGAATTCCTGCAAAAGGGCGTTCTGCCCGATGACCGTATCCATATCCTCCGGCAGATAGTCCAGCATATCATAGTTGATGCGCGTGCCTATCATGCTGAACACCGCGGGTATCATCAGCAAAACGGCAAGCACCAAAATCGGCACGCGCCATTTCACCACCGCTTTTGAAAAGCCCATGTTCTTTTTCCTCTCTTTCTGTTTTTCGGGATGTTTTACGGCTCGTCAAACTCCGCGTCCACAATGTCCGGCTTTTGATTTTTCACGATTTTCACAGTGCACAAAACCGTACACAGATTGAGCAGCGCCTCACAGACAAGCGAAATGCCGACAAATACCGTGAGCACTTCGGTGCTCTGTGCCGGATAAAGCAACAGCAAAAGCCCGGAGAGCGCGGTCAGAGCGGCGATGCAAAGAATCGCCCACCAGGGGCGAATGCCGAAACGGCGCGCATCTGCGGCGATCTGAATTTTAAACAGGCCGTCCGCCAAAATGGCGAGCCCCGTCGTTGCGCAGAAAAAGCGCAAAAGCTCGGTGGAGCGAAGCAGAAGCACTGCCCCGAGCACGATGCAAAGCACGCCGTATGCAAGATCATATTGGTATGCCAGACGATAAAGATCTTTGGAAAAAAAACCGCCGAGCTTTGCAATTCCGAACAAAATGAACAGCACCCCGAGCACCCTTCCCGCCGTACGGACGGAGCCCGTCGGATGCACCGCAAGATAGATACCGAACGCGCCGAGCAGCACGCTTGCGGCAATATAGCCGATTTTTGCAAGACGCATCGGCGTCGGTTTTCGCATTGTCATATCCGTAAACACCCCTTTGCTTTTCCGATGTCATGATGCAGTATACCGTCTGCGGGCTAAAAAGAAAACGGGCAGTTTCCTGCCCGCTGACAAAAACTTGGGCAAACGATACCGTTTGCCCAAAAAGTACGATATGAAATTTTGCCGGGTCATGCTCCCGCCTCCACGCTGCGACGGATCAGCTGCGCCGCCATGCCGCGGCACAGCTCCGTGATGCGCAGAAGATCGGAAACGGCGTCCTGCTGCATGCCCTCCTCCAGCCATTCGATGATCAGCCCGAACAGCTCGCACTTGATAAAGCGCGCTAAGATCTTTCGGTCGCTTTCGGGCATCTGTTCCTCCCGAAAAGCGGTATTGACATATGTATTCACCGCATATTCGCAGATGCGGAACAGCTCTTTTTCAAACAGATCACGCTTGACGGAATGATAAATATGGTATACGGCGCGCTTGTTCTCCATAGCGCGGGAACAGGCGACGGAAAAGCATTCCTCCAGGGTATCAATGGTCGGATGCTCACGAATGATGGTTTCGGTCTGCTCTGCAATAATCTCTTCGATCAGCGCCGGAATATCCTGAAAATGATAATAAAACGAATTTCGGTTGATGCCGCAATCCTCCACAATATCGCGCACGCTGATTTTGGAAAGCGGGCGCTCATTGAGCAGCTTGATAAACGAAGCCTTGATTGCGCGGGCTGTAAAATTCGCCACGATTCAAACTCCTTTCTGTCATCCATCGCCGTTATTTTACCATATCGGCACAAATTTTGCAAGAGGAAAGAAAGCGCATAAAAAGCGGGGAAAAACTTGACAGTCAAATAGCCCTGTGCTACAATAGCAGTAATCGAAAAATGAGAAAAAAGGACGGCACAAAGCATATGAAAGACATCTTTTCGGCTCCCTTTGTCACCGAAATGCGCAAAACCACGGCGAATATGTATCGCCAAGGGTGGGATGAGCGCAACGGCGGCAACATCAGCTGCCTGCTGGATACAAACGAGGTTGCTGAATATCTCGATACGGACCGCGTAATCCGCACCATCCCCACCGGGTTTGAAGCAAAGCCGCTGATCGGCAAGATCTTCATCGTGACCGGAACGGGCAAATATTTTAAAAATGTGATGGAGGAGCCGGAAAAAAATCTCGGCATTGTGCGCATTGCGCAGGACGGGCAAACGGCAGAGCTTTTGTGGGGCCTCAATGACGGCGGCTCTTTCACCTCCGAGTTCCCCGCGCATATGATGAGCCATATGGCGCGCCTTTCGGTCAACCCCGAAAACCGCATCATCATGCACACCCATCCGACCTATACGCTTGCCATGACCCATGTGCACGAGCTGGACGATGCGAAATTCACACACACCCTTTGGGAGATGTGCAGCGAATCCATCGTCGTCTTCCCGGACGGCATCGGCGTTCTGCCCTGGATGCTGTGCGGCACAAATGAGATCGGCATGGCAACTGCGGAGAAAATGAAGGAATACCGCCTTGTGATCTGGGCGCTGCACGGTATTTACGGCGCAGGCAAGGATATGGACGAAACCTTCGGCCTGATTGAAACGGTGGAAAAAGCGGCACAGCTTTATATGCTTGCAGCCTCCGTAGGCAGAAAGAACACCATCACCGAGGAGCAGCTTTTGCAGCTGGTCGGGCGGTATGACCTGAAAAATTACAGACGCGACTTTTTTGTCGGCGACGGCAGATAACACACCCCGTAAAGCGGAGAGGCAAGCAGCCTTTCCGCTTTTTTGTGCATTTGCACGCCGAAATGCGCAGCGGCATATACTGTGACCAAAGGCGAAGCTTTTTCGCCGCAACAAAAAGGCACGGTGATTTTGAATGTTTGTAACAAAGCCCTATGACCGCTTGCATGCGCAGGAATATGCGCTTGCTTTCGCGCTTGAGCGCAATGCCCTGTTCCCCGATTATACGGGAATCGGCGGCGACTGCACCAATTTTGTCTCGCAATGTCTTTTGGCGGGCTGCTGCGAAATGAACTACACGCCGACCTACGGTTGGTATTACATCTCTCCCAAAGAGCGTGCCCCCGCCTGGACGGGTGTGCAATACCTTTATAATTTTCTGACACAAAACACCGCGACCGGCCCCTTTGCAAAAGAGGTCCGTGCATCCGAGGCGGAGCTTTGCGATGTGGTACAGCTCGGAAATCGCTCCGTCGGCTTTTATCATACCCTGATCATCACGGGCTTTGAGCGCAATACCTTCCTCGTCTCGGCGCACAGCGACGACGCGCGTAACCGCCCCTTAAGCAGCTACAATTATCAGCGCATCCGTTTTCTGCACATTGAGGGTGTGCGCTTTGAAATGCCCTCTGCGGAAAACTGCTTTACGGCACTGATGCAGCAGCAAAGTATTTTGGCGGAAAACGCCGCCGACGGTGCAGAAGCGTCAACAGAGGAAGAGGCGGAGACGGGGGTGCCTCCTGTGCCGCTGCAGCTGGAGCCGGAATCGGAAGAGCAGCGGGAGGACAGCGACCGGACTTGACAAAAACCGCTAGCGCGTGTACAATAGGGGCTGCCGAAAGCTTTTGTTTCGGGCAGCCCCTACATCGTATTTGAAAGTATTTGAAACCAAGCATCAAAAAGAAAGGTGATTTTCATGAATTTTAAAAAAGCAAAATTTGCATGCCGCCTTGTGTGCATGCTGTTGGCGCTGCTGATGGCAGCCCTGCCTCTGAGCGCCTGCAAAAAGCAGGAGCCAAACGACCCCGTCGACAGCCATGAAAGCAGCGATTCCGCGCAAAGCAGCGCCGCGGATTCCACCGCCGCCCCCGCAAAGGATGTCTATTATAATGTGCTGAGCGGCGAGGAATGCTCCAAGGAGCAAGCATCCGTGCGGCCGCTTGCCGTCATGATCAATAATATTTCCGCTTCCCTGCCGCAGGTCGGGCTTTCCAAAGCCGATATTATTTACGAATGCGAAGCGGAGGGCACCATCACGCGTCTGCTTGCCGTATTTTCGCATTATGCGGATATTACCGAGGCGATCGGCTCCATCCGTTCTTCCCGTGAATATTTCATTGATTTTGCGGCTAACCATGATGCCATTTATATTCATGCCGGCGGCAGCACCGAGGCATACAAGCAGCTTGCCTCCCGCAAGATCGACCATATCGACGGGCTTTCTTCAAACGCCTTCTATCGCGATAAAAACCGCCGCGCTATGGGCATGGCAGTGGAGCACACCCTGGTCTCCACGGGCGAAAAGCTTGCAAATGCCGTTAAGGAGAAAGGCTTCCGCCAGCAGCTGAGCGACGGCTATACCGCCCCGTTCCTTTTCGCGCATAACGGCAAGGTAACGCCGGGTGCGGGCGATGCAAAAAATATCTCCACCAAATATTCCACCTTCCAGTATTCCGGCTTCAATTATGACGAAAAAACCGGAAAATATCTGCGCACGGAATTCGGTAAACCCCATGTGGATGCCAATACGGGCGAGCAGCTCTCCTTTGAAAATGTGATCATCATTTTCTGCAAGTATACATATACGGGCGATGCCAAAAACCACATCATGGTCGATACCGTCGGCAGCGGCGAGGGCTATTGGTGCAGCAACGGCAAATATGAAAAAATCTCCTGGAGCAAAACCTCTCAGGATACCCCAATGGCACTGAAAGACGCAAAGGGCAACCCTCTCACCGTCAATGAGGGCAAGAGCTTTATCACCGTGATGGATACGGCGGATTACGCAACCGTTACATTGAACTGATTTTTCAAAATGCAAATTTGCAGCCCCGATGCAAGGACTTTCCTTCATCGGGGCTGCGGTTCATTAGTGCCGAAGTATCCGACCGTTTTTCCGCTGCCGTCGAGAACAACATACAAAGCCCCCTGCGGCAAAAGAAAACGGGCATAATAAAGGGGCTCAAAATATGCCTCGGAAGAAAAAACGGCTTCACTTTCGTATTTTTCCGCAAAGCTCTGCGCTCTTTGCCGCAGCTGCTGCGCCGACCGCGGCTTTTCGTCGGCTGCGAGCTGCGCCTGCAAATCCAAAAGGCTGCCGTCCGCCCCGGAAATTCCGACGGAATAATTTTTGCAGTAAAAGCAATAGTTCTGCCCGGCGGAGTCCGTTGCGCCGCTCTGCTTTGCGCCCGCTTTGCTCTTTGCCGCGCACTGCCGGCGATTCTCAGAAAAAGCTCCCTCTTTCCCAAGAAGCGCAGCCGCCTGCCCGATATATTCTGCGGCAAAGCGCCTTGCCTCGGCGCAGCTGATTTTATTGCCCTGCAAGGTGGAAAAAACGGCAAGTCCGAGCGGCAGCGAAGCGGCATTTTGCGGCACCGAGAGCTGCTTTGCAAGCGCCTGTAATGCTGCTTTTGCAGCCGCACGATATTCTGCGGCAGTACCGTGCAGCGGTATTTTTTCAAAATAGGTCAGCGAGAGCTGCTCCATGGCAAGCGCAATTTTCCCTGCGCACTCCTGCAGAAGACGCAGCCGCTCCTCTTGCGCCGCATCTGTCCTGGCGCTCTGCGGCGTGGAAAAAACCGTCTGCTCAACGACGGAAAAATAGGAAAACAACTGCTCCGTATCCCCCAAAGCATCCTCACGCGCAAGATCACGCGCAAGCATTGCGGCCGCTCCGCGGCAGCGCGCAAGCTCCGTGCGGATTTGTGCCGTATTCGCGCTTTCTTCCCGCTCTGCCGCGCCGAATTTTGAAAGCTGGGTGCAAAGCGCGCGGGCGCCCTGCCAAAGCTGCGCCGAAGCACACAAAAAATTTTCCCGCCGCGCGCTGTCCAGCGCTTCTTTTGTATTGCGCCATAAAAAATACAGTGCCCCTGCGAGCACGCCCGCCGCACAAAAAAAGCTGATCCACCGCACCCGTTTGCGCATATCATTTTTCTCCCTTTTCCGATTTTGCTTATAGTTTTTCCGCCGCATAAATGTTTTACAACCGGAAAATCCGCGCTGATTTGACTTTCTTTTCATTTTCGGTATAATAAATACAAAGAAAAAACGGAGGGCTTTTACATGCAGACTCCCATCGATATGCCGCAAACGCTGCGGGAGCTTGACCGCCGCTTTGCCGAAAATGACCTTGCCGGCGCCGGAGAATATCTTGATGCCGCGCTCTCGCTGGCACGCAAAACAGGCGATACTGCAGCCGTGCTCTCTCTGCGCTCGGAGCAGGTCGGTTATTTCCGCAAAACCGGAGAGAAAGAAAAAGCGCTGGAAGCCATCGACGAAGCGCTGCAGCTATGCGATATGCTGCAGCTGCGCAGCACCGTAACCGGAGCGACGGTTCTTCTCAACTGCGCAACGACCTACAAAGCCTTCGGGCAGAGCGCGCGGGCACTGCCGCTGTATCGGGAGGCAGAGGCGCTGTATGCAGCGCTGCTGCCGAAAAACGACTACCGTATGGCGGGCCTTTACAACAACTTTGCCCTGGCACTTTGCGACCTTGCACAATATCCGCAGGCGTTGGCGCTTTACGAGAAGGCGCTGGCTGTTTTGCAGGCGCTGGGCGAAAACGAATGCGACCTTGGCGTAACCTATGTCAATATGGCGCATCTTTTTGAAAAAATGCAGGAAGAGCAAAACCTTGAGGCTGCCCTTTCGCACGCCTATGACGCCCTGATGCGGGTGAACCCTGCGCGGCGCGACGGCTATTTTGCCTTCTGCTGCGACAAATGTGCTCCGTCGTTTCAATACTTCGGATGGTTTTTGCAGGGCAACCGCCTTGCGCGCTGCGCCGAAGAGGGATATGCACGGCAAAAGGAGAAAAACAAAAATGCATGAGGAAAAGGGGCTCGCGCTTTGCGCGGAATTTTTTCACACCTGCGGAGAGGCCATGCTCGGGCGCGATTTTGCGGCGCAGCGCCATCGCATTGCGGCCGGGCTGTGCGGCGAGGGCTCGGAATGCTTCGGATTTGATGATGCCGTCTCGCGCGATCATGATTTCGGTCCGCGCTTTTTTCTGTTTTTAACGGAAGAGGACAATGCCTCTTTCGGCTACGCGCTTGCGCGCGCCTATGCCGCGCTCCCGCAGGAATTTCACGGGGTGCGCAGGCTTGCCGCAAACACCGTAGGTGCGCCGCGCGGCGGCGTTCTCACAATTCCCGCTTTTTATCGCCGCTTCACCGGCTGCCCCGGCGTTCCGCCGGAAAACCTTGCCTGGCTTGCCGTGCCCGAATATGCGCTTGCCTGCGCCGTAAGCGGCGCGGTCTTTTCCGATCCGCTCGGGGAATTTTCAAAAATCCGCGCACAGCTTGCAAAAGGGTATCCCGAAGATGTGCGGCGCAAAAAAACAGCCGCCCGCGCCATTGAAATGGCACAGGCGGGACAATATAACTATATGCGCTGTATTCGCCACGGGGAGGCGGGCGCCGCGCGCATGGCGCTGCATGCCTTTTGTGAGGCGGCGCTCTCCATGCTGTATCTGCTGAACCGCCGCTATATGCCCTTTTATAAATGGGCGCTGCGCGGGGCACGGGAGCTGCCGCGGTTGCAGGGGCTTGCGGACTCTTTGGAAACGCTGCTCTGCTCGGGCGGGGCGCCCTCCGGTGCGGCGGCAAATCAGGCATTGATCGAGCAGATCTGCGCGCGCATTGCTGCGGAGCTGCGTGCGCAGGGGCTTTCTGCGGAGCATTGCGACTATTTAGAGCCGCATGCTTTCTCCATTTTCTCCGGCATCACCGATCAAAAGCTACGCGCCCTTGACATCTTTGCGGGGTGAGGCGGCGCGCTCCTCCTTTGGTAAACGCAGCAGCAAACACCCGCAAAGCATGCAGAGAACGGATAGCACCGCCATACCGACAAGCACAGGGCGAAGATTGCCGCCGGAGAATGCGGCGGTGATATTCAAAGCGGCATGCGTGAGCATACAGGGCCAAAGCGCGCCCGTGCGCAGATAAAATGCCGAGAAGAAGAATCCGCTAGCCGCCGCAAACAGGGCAAGCAAAAGCACACGGAAAGCCGTATCGCTTCCGGCGATATTCAAAAAATGCGCAGCGCCAAACAGCAGCGCGCCGAAAAGCGCCGCCGAAAAGTCGCCGAGGCGCCGCAGGGCCCCCGTCAAAAAGCCGCGAAATAACAGCTCCTCCAAAAAGCCCACGCACAGCATGCTCAAAACATCAAAAAGCAACGGCCAGGGGCGCAGACTGCAGGAAATGCCGCCGAGCAGATTTACCCCCGCAAGCAGCAAAAACAGCACCGGTGCAAACGCCTCTCTGCGCCCGATGCGGCAGGGGCAAAGGCCGTACGCATGCCAAAAGGCATTTTTCCGCAGCCAATGCAGAAAAAACGCCGTCATTCCGAGCAAAAGCGGCGCAGTGACCGATTTTTCAATGCCGACCCATGCACTGAGCCGCTCGGAAACAAATACAATACCGAGATAACAGCAAATCCAAAGCAAAGAGAACGCCGTTTTGCTTGTTTCATACAGTCGATTCATCTTTCATGCTCCCCCGTAAAAAGCGCCGCCCGACTTTTTTGCCGGGGGCTTTTTTTATTGTCCTGCGAGCTCCCTTTGCTCTGCAATGCCGCAAAAACCGCTCGGCACCGCTTCTGCGCTCTCCGTAAAAAGGCGAACGGTATAATCCGCCGCCGCGGCGCGCAAATTATCCGTCAGCGTTCTGCCGATACAGTTGAGCACAAACAGCGTAGACCGCTCCCGCAGCACCGAAAGATCAATACCGGTTCTGCCGCTTTTCGGGGCAATCAGCTCCTGGGGCGTGATTTCAAAGGAAAGGGCAGCCTCGCGCACCGCCGCCTGCGCCGACGCCGCAAAAGCCGCGACTGCCGCGAAGCGCTCTTCTTCTCCCGCCGCCGTCTCCTCTGCCCCAAGGAGCGGATAGCCGAATTCACAGAGGCTGATCTCATCCGCGCCGTTTTCGTCAAGCTCACGCATCAGGGAAAGCGCATAGTCGCACGCTTTTTCCGAGGCAGGATCCAGCCGCCTTGCGCTGTCTTGCACAAAAGTATCTCCCTGCACCGTTTTCAGCGCCATAGCCGTATCCGCGGCGGCAGCGGCATTATCGGCAAACGCGCAAAGGCGCACCGTGACAAACAAATTGTTTTCATGCAAAATTCGAATGAGTTGTCGCGCCGTCAGCTTTTCGGCATCGGCAAGCCCAAGCGCCGTCGCAGTGGGGACATCGCTTGCATAGTGCAGCAGCCCGGAGGGGGCTTTTGCATCGATCAGCACCGCCGTATAGCCCGCGTCCCGTGCCTGCTGTGCCAGAGCGCGCAGCTGCTGCGCCGTTTCCAGTTTTCCGAGATCAAAATACAGCGCGCGATAATTCTCCGCTGCACCGACGCCCTGCGGGCGCACGATCGGCTCCTGCACCTTGGCAGTCTGCGGCTCGGTCACCACGGCGGGCGTTGTTGCAGCGCTGTCCTCGCCTTGCTCCTGCCCCGCCTCCGCCTTTTCTGAAAAATATTTATGCAGGGAAAAACTGCTTAGAATCACCAAAAAAAGAGCGGCAGCCGCCGCGCCGAGCGTCAGCAAAAGGAGTGACAGGTCCACCCGCCGCCGCTTTTTTTGCCGATATTTCATGTGCTTTTTCATTGCTTGCCTCTCCGTATTTCAAAAAGGGATGCTGCAGCGCTTTCTCCTAATCCGCTGCTTTTGAAAAAAGGGCTGGCGCATTGTGCGGCAGCCCTTTTCGTTTTTCTTTCGTTTTTCAGCCTTCTGCAACAATCGACGCAAAATCGTCGGACTTCAGAGAAGCGCCGCCGATCAGACCGCCGTCCACATGCTCTTTGCCGAGCAGCTCTTTTGCGTTGCCGCAGTTCATGGAGCCGCCGTACTGCACGGTGGTTGCCTGTGCCGCATCCTCGCCGTAGAGCTTTGCAAGCACGCCGCGGATGACCCCGCAGACCTCGTCTGCCTGCTCCGCCGTTGCGGTGCGGCCCGTTCCGATTGCCCAAACCGGCTCATATGCAATGATTACATCGGCAAGCGCCGCCCGATCCACATTCAAAAGGGCGATCTTTGTCTGCAGGGAAACAACCTCCTCGGTAATGCCCTGCTCGCGCTGTGTCAGCGTTTCGCCGACGCAAATGATCGTTTTCAGCCCGGCTGCAAGCGCTGCTTTTGCCCGCTTGTTGACGGTTTCGTCCGTTTCGCCGAAATACTGTCTGCGCTCGGAATGCCCGACGATAACATATTCCGCGCCGGCATCCTTCAGCATTGCGGTGCTGATTTCACCGGTGAAAGCACCCTTTTGTTCAAAATGAACATTTTCGCCGCCGATGCGGATCACCGTTCCCTTTGCGGCGGCAACCGCTGCGGGAATATCGATTGCAGGCACACACAAAACCACCTCGCACCCGGCATTTGCAACCTTGGGAGCAAGCTCCTTGATAAATGCAGCCGTTTCGGTGGGGGTCATGTTCATTTTCCAGTTGCCCGCGATAACTGTTTTGCGCTTTGCCTTGTTCATTTCTTTTTCCCTTCTTTGCTCAGACTTTATCGTTCAGGCAAGCAATACCCGGAAGCTCCTTGCCCTCCAAAAATTCAAGAGATGCACCGCCGCCGGTGGAGATATGCGTCATTTTATCCGCATAGCCGAGCTTTTCCACAGCCGCTGCGCTGTCGCCGCCGCCGATGATGGAAATTGCGCCGCTCTCTGCAACTGCCTTTGCAACCGCCTTTGTACCCGAGGCAAAGTTTTCCCATTCGGAAACGCCCATCGGGCCGTTCCAAACGACCGTGCCTGCGCCCTGAATGCTCTTTGCAAACAGCTCCTGTGTCTTTTCGCCGATATCAAGCCCCATCCAGCCGTCCGGAATGGAATCGGAATAAATGCGCATGAAGACGGTGTCTTCCTTATATTCCTTGCCGATGACATTATCCACAGGCAGCAGGAAGTTCACGCCCTTTGCGTGCGCCTTGTCCATGGTTTCCTTTGCGATGTCAAGCTTATCGTCTTCGCAGATGGAGGTGCCGACGGAGTTGCCCATGGAGCGGAAGAAGGTATATGCCATGCCGCCGCCGATGATAAGCGTATCCACCTTCTCGATGAGATTGTTGATTACGCCGATCTTATCGGAAACCTTAGCGCCGCCCAAAATTGCCACAAACGGGCGAACCGGGTTTTCCAGCGCCTTGCCCATCACGCTGATTTCTTTCTGAATCAGGTAGCCACAAACAGCGGGCAGATATGCCGCAACCCCTGCGGTGGAAGCGTGTGCGCGGTGCGCGGAGCCGAACGCGTCGTTGACATAGAGCTCTGCAAGATCTGCCAGCTCTTTTGCAAATGCGGGATCGTTCTTTTCTTCCCTTGCGTCAAAGCGGACGTTTTCCAGCAGCAGGACCTCGCCCTCTTTCAGCGCAGCTGCCTTTGCCTTTGCATCCTCACCGGTGATATCGTCTGCAAAGGTGACAACGCCGCCGAGCAGCTCGTTCAGTCTTGCGGCAACGGGGGCAAGCGTGAATTTCTTGCGGTCGCCCTGTGCCTTTTCAAGCAGCTCTGCCTTTGCGGCTGCCTGCTCGCTCTCGGGCAGCACGGCAACCTTTGCTTTTTCCTTTTTGTTCAGACCGAAGCCGGGCGTAAAAATATTGTGCGGTTTGCCCATATGAGAGCACAAAATCACCTTTGCGCCGTTTTCAAGCAGATAGCGAATTGTCGGCAAAGCCTCGACAATTCTCTTGTCGGAGGTGATCACACCATCCTTCAGCGGCACATTGAAATCGCATCTGACAAGAACCTTTTTGCCCTTGACTGCGACATCTTCAATTGTCTTTTTATTGTAGGTCATAGTATTTCTCTCCTTTACACGATATAATACCATTCTTACCTTGGATTATAACATAATCCGCTTTTTTTTGCAATAGATTTTTGCGAAAGAGCCCTTTATTCCCCGCGCAGAATATCGCCCGGCTGCACCGGAGCGCTCACCTTGGCAAAAAAGCGCATATTCGGGTGCGGCGCCGACATTATTTCTTCGCCCTGCTCCGTGAAAAAAGCGCCCAGAGAAAGCGGGATGCCGCATTTTCCGGGAGTAAGCCGCTCCACACGGGTATGCGCGCAAAGCTTGTTGCGCTGCCGCAAAAGCGCCGTGCCCCGCTCCGGGTCATACGCCTCCACCGTTGCAAGATACGCTTTTTCCCGCAGATATCCCATATCGTGCACGGTGTTTGCATTTTGCATGGGCGCGTCAAAATAATAGCCCGTTGCATATTCGCGATGGCTCACGCTTTCCGCCTCCCGCAAAACAGCAGGATCAAACGGCTGCCCGGAGAAATACAGGTCCAGCGCCATGCGATATGCATTGGTAATCACCGCAGTATAATACGCGCTTTTCATGCGCCCCTCGATTTTAAAGCTGTGAATGCCCGCACGGCACAGCGCGCCGATATGCTCTATCATGCATAGATCACGCGAGCTCATAATAAAAGCGCCGTTTTCGTTTTCTTCAATGCCAAGGGCATCCCCCGGGCGCTTTTCCTCGACAATGGAATAGTTCCAGCGGCACGGCTGCGCGCATTGCCCACGGTTGCCGTCGCGCCCGGTGAAATGGTTGGAAAGCAGGCAGCGCCCGCTGTAGGAAATGCACATGGAGCCGTGCACAAAGCATTCCACCTGCGCCGCATCCCCAAGGCCGCACACGATCTGTGATATTTCCGCAAGGCTCAGCTCCCGCGCCAGCACCACCCGCTCCGCTCCGAGCGCGGCATAAGCACGCGCGCTTGCCGTGGAAACGATGCTTGCCTGCGTGGAAATATGCAGCGGCATTTGCGGAATCAGCTCCTTTGCAAGCGCAATTACACCAGGGTCCGAAACAATCAGCGCATCCACGCCTGCCTTTTGCGCCGCAAGCAACGTGCGGCGCAGCGCGGGGTATTCCGCATCCCGCGGCATGGTGTTCACCGTCTGATATACCCTTACTCCGCGCGCATGCGCATACTCCACCGCCAAAGGCAATTCCTCATCGGAAAAATTATCTGCGGCGGAGCGCATGCCGAACTGCTTGGCGGCAAGATAGACCGCATCCGCCCCGAAGCGGATCGCAGCCTGCATTTTTTCAAAATTTCCCGCCGGGGACAAAAGCTCCGGCCGTTTCTCTTCTTTCACTTGGTTTGGTTCCTTTCCGCACTGCCAACGGTGCAAAGCTCAGCCCAATATCCCGTTTGCCGCAGCTGCGCAAGCGTTTTTTCCGCTGCCGTCGCTTTCTCAGGGGAAAATATACCGAATACCCCCGCGCCGCTGCCGCTGAGCATTGCGCCGTCAGCCCCGCCGCACAGCAAAGCCTTTCGCAACGCAAGCGCCTGCGGGCGCGCGGGGAGCACCGCCGCTTCAAATCGGTTATACATTGCATCGCAGATTTTCGGAAGCGCTCCGCTGTGCAGCGCCGAGAGTATTTTCTCCGCCCCGGGCTGCGCCTGCGGCGGCAAACGATCCGCAAGGGAATATGCCCATGCCGTCGGTGCGCTCTCTTTGCCGATGGCAAGCAGCACATGGCACGGTGCAAGCGGCGGCAGCTTTTCAAGCTTTTCCCCGATGCCGCGGGCACGGAAGCAGCCGCCCGCATAGCAAAACGGCACATCGGCGCCGATCGAGGTACAAAGAAGGTGCATTGCCCGCTCCGAAAGGGCGCCAAGCTGCGCCTTGCAAAGACGCAAAACAGCCGCTGCATCGGCGCTGCCCCCTCCAAAGCCCGCCCCTGCGGGAATGCGCTTTTCAATCTGCAAAATTGCCCGATAGGCGGAGATCCCCGCCGCACGGCAATATGCGCGCACAGCGATTACGCCGAGGTTTTTCTCCGCCTCTCCAAAGAGGCGATTTGTCGTAAAGAGCACGGTCTGCTCTCCCGACCGCGGCGCCTCAAAGCGCAGAGAAACCGCATCTCCGAACGGAAGGGACTGCATCACGGTATCGATTTCATGATAGCCGTCTGCCCGCCGCGCGCCGATGCTTAAAAACAAATTGATCTTTGCGCCGGCTGTGGCAGACCGTGTGATTTGTTCCATGGCAGCTCCTATCCCAAAATACGAATCAGAAAGTTCTTATGAATCTTAACGCAGCGGTGCGGGCAAAGCTCCTGGCAGCAAAAGCAGCGGATGCATCGGCTCGGGTCAATCTTTGCGCAGCGGTGGTTTTTCCCGTCCCGCCCCGTTTTTTTCTCAAGCCGAATCGTATGCACCGGGCAGGAGCGTACGCACTCCCCGCAGCCGATGCAGTTTTTTGCGATCACCGGGCGCGGCCGGAATAAATCAAACGCCTTGTTGCCAAACACCTTCGGCAGCACAACCAAAGGGTTTGCATCCCGCTTGCTGTCCGGAATTTTAAAATTTTTCGGGGCTGCCGCCATCGGGTCCTCCCCGCAAAGCCGCACCGCGCCGAATGCGCCGCGCGCCTTTCCCTTTTCAAGCACGGGCACCTTGCCCGCAAAGCCGAGCAGCTGCGCCGCAACGCTGTCAAGCGCAAAGGCATTATCGCTTGCAAAGAGACAGCCGACCGCGCGCGCGGACCCTCCGGTGGGGCCGTTGCCCTCCATGCAGACAACGGCATCCTGCAAATTCAGAACGCGGGCGCGCGCATGGTGCATCAGACAAAGATCCGTCAGCATTTCGGAAAAATCGTCATAATCCGGAAAGCGCGCATGCATTTCAAATTTTTCAAGGCCGGGAATCGTCCCGAAAAAGTTCTTTACGGCACCGGACATGGTCGTCAGTGTATGGCTTTTGAGCTTGGAAAGGCTGATGATCACATCGGCGTTTGCAACGGCACTGATGATATGAAAGCTTTTGGAAGCTTTGCCCTTGGGATACGGCACATGCGCTGCCGTAAAATCATCGTTGAGGCGCACCCGATGCCCCTGCGCCGCCTCGGTCATGCCGGTTGCGCGATAAACGGGACCGAGCGCCGCCGCATGAAACGGTCCGCCGCAGCTCTCCGCAATCACGACATCGGCGCACTGCGCTTCATCCAAAACGGCCAGCACCGCACGCATCAGGGCGGGGTGTACCGTCGCCGCGCGGCTCGGCTCCGCCTTCATCACAAGATTGGGCTTGATCGCCACGCGTTTTCCCGCCAGCGCCGCCGCGTCAAATCCAAACAGCGCAAACGCCTCTCTCACAAATAAGAGAAGCGTTTTGTCGTCTTCATAGTGCTCGCAGCGGCGACAAAGAACCCTGCTTTCGGAAGCGTTCACATCTGCCACAGTTTTTTACCCCCGTGCTTTTTCTTTTTCCATAAACGAGGCGATTCTTTCGAGCGCCTGCGAAATATGCGATACGGAATATGCATAGGAAATACGCGCACAGCCCTCGCCGCCCTCGCCGAAGGCGGAACCGGGAACGATCGCCACCCCCGCCTCATCCAAGAGGCGGCGGCAGAATTGCTCGCTGCTCTGCCCGGGCGGTGCAATATGCGGAAACACATAAAACGCGCCCTGCGGCTCAAAGCACTGAATACCAATCTCGCGGAATGCCTCAAGGATCATTATGCGGCGGCGATTGTATTCCGCCGTCATGCGGAGCACATCCTCATCGCCGTTTTTCATCGCCTCGATGGCGGCAAACTGCGATGCGGTCGGCGCGCACATAATGCCGTATTGGTGAATCTTATAGATCTGCGAAACGATTTCTCTCGGCGCGCAAAGATAACCGAGACGCCAGCCCGTCATTGCCCACGCCTTGGAAAAACCGCTGACTAAAATCACCCGCTCCCGCATGCCGTCGATTGCGGCAATGGAGGTATGCTGCATGCCGTAGGTCAGCTCCGCGTAAATTTCATCGGAGAGCACCATAACATTCGTCCCGCGCAGAACATCGGCAAGCGCCTGCAGCTCCTGCCGCGTTAAAATCGCGCCCGTTGGGTTGTTCGGATAGGGCAGGATCAAAAGCTTTGTGCGCGGCGTGATCGCTGCGCGCAGCTCCTGCGGGGTGATCTTATACGCATTTTCCTCTTTTGTGATAACCTTTTTTACCACCGCCCCGTAAAGCTCGGCAAGCGGCGCATAGCACACAAATGCGGGCAAAGGCAAAATCACCTCGTCGCCCGGCTCGATCAGCGCGCGCAGCGCAATATCAATGGCTTCGCTGCCGCCGACGCTGACCAGAATTTCTTTTTTCGCATCATAAGAAAGCGAAAAACGACGCGCAAGATATGCCGAAATCTGCTCGCGCAGCGCCGGCATACCGAGATTTGCCGTATACCAGGTCTTACCGTTTTCAATGGAGCGGATCGCCGCCTCGCGGATATGGTAGGGCGTGACAAAATCGGGCTGCCCCACCGTCAGGGAAATGACATCGGGGCGGTCGCCGAGCATTTCAAAAAACTTGCGGATTCCGGAGGGCTGCATCATGCGGACCCTGCCGGCAATTACCTTATCATATTCAATCATGCTGCCACCCCGGGATCAAACCTCGCCTTGATACCTTTCGTCTTCTGTTTTTTGGCTGTAAACAACGCCGTTATCCTTGTATTTGCGCAGGACGAAATGCGTCGCCGTCGCCGTGATATTTTCCATAATGGAGAGCTTTTCCGCCACAAACAGCGCAACCTCGCGCATGGTCCTGCCGCTGACCAAAACGCAAAGATCAAAGCCGCCGGACATCAGCCATGCGCTCTGCACCTCGGGAAAAAGACAGACTCTGCCTGCAATTTCATCAAAGCCGCGGTCGCGCTGCGGCACCACCTTCAGCTCGATGAGCGCCGTGACATATTCGCGGTCGGTTTTTTCCCAGTCGATAAGCGTCTGGTATCCCAAAATCGTTTTATTTGCTTCGTAGGCGCGAATCGCTTCTTTGATCTGCTCCTCCGTCTTGCCGCACATCACGGCAAGCTCTTTTTCGCTCAGCTTGGCATCCTGCTCAAGCAGCTTTAAAATCCGATCCATCTTTTTTCCTCCGCTTTCTTTTCTCTTTTTCAAAACAGCATGTGCTCTGTTTTATGCATTTTTCTCTTTGCGGCGCTGCTTTGTGATGCGGCCGATCAAATCGGCAATCGCCCCGTCGTCATTGGAGCAGACGCAAAGTGCGCTTTTCTCTTTCACGCATTGCTGCGCATTTGCAGGGCAAACCGCAACATCCGCCGACAAAAGGAGCGGCAGATCATTTTCATAATCCCCGATGCCGTAGGTAGTGATCGGAATGCCGCAGCGGCTGTATTTTTCTTTCAGATACCGCAGCTGCACCCCCTTGGAAGCACCGCGCGACAATACCTCCAAAAGAACCGGGGAGGAATGCATAATGGCAAACGCCCCGACATGCTCATCCTCCTCCATGGCAGCACGCACAGCCAAAAGCTGCTCCGGGGTGCCGTGAAAAACGACCTTATTCCATCCCTGCGGCGGAACCTTTGTCAGCGGCACTGGATGCAAATGACCGCGGTAGAGCCCAAGCTCGCTTTGCATGCGCTCCGTTTCGATCGGGACATAAAATTCATCCCCGATGCTGATGCGAAAACCCACCTGCGGAAACAGCGCCGCGATCCGCGTAAAAAACGGCAGCGCCGCGGCGGGGTCCAGCGCAATCTCGTTTTCAATCTTGTCCGTGCGTAAATCGCACACATAGCTGCCGTTGGATAAAATGCACGGCGTATTTGCAAGAGCGCCGATGCCGGGAATGAGCTGCTCCAAAGAGCAATGCGTGCGCCCCGTCGCAAAGCAGAAGCGCCCTCCGTCTGCGCAAAAGGCGCGGATGCTCTCCGCATTGCGCGCAAGCACCTGTCCCTGTGAGCTCAAAAAGGTCATATCAATATCGCTGGCGATGAGAACGCCGTCAAACAGTCCCATGGTTTTTCTCTCCCGCGCCCTGCGGCGCCTCTTGATTCCGGATTCCAAACGCTTATTCCTGCGGGTCAAACTGTTGCGCAAGACGCCGCAATATTTCCGCAAAATCCGCCGGCAGCGGTGCCTCAAAGCTCATATATTCCCCCGTGCGCGGATGGACAAAGCCGAGCTTTGCCGCAAAGAGACACTGCCCGCAAAGGAGCGAGCCGAGCTTTTTTTCAAACGGAGTTCCTCCCCCGCCGTACACCGTATCGCCGAGCAGCGGATGCCCGATGGAGGACATATGCACGCGGATTTGATGCGTGCGCCCCGTTTTCAGCGTGCAGGCAATATAGGTATACTGCCAAAAGCGCCGCAGCACGCGATATGCGGTATATGCCTGCCGCGCCGCGGGCGCTGTGCTGATTGCCATGCGCTTGCGGTCGGTCGGATGGCGCGCGATCGCTGCATCCACAAAGCCGCTGTCTTCCCTGAGATTTCCAAGCACAACGGCGCGGTATTCACGCAAAAAGGTATGCTCCCGGATCTGCTCCGACAGGGCGATGTGCGCCGCATCATTTTTGGCGACCATCAAAAGCCCCGCCGTATCCTTATCGATCCTGTGTACAATGCCGGGGCGCATTACCCCTCCGATACCCGAAAGCGACTGCGGGCAATGAAACAGCAGCGCATTGACAAGCGTGCCGTCCGCATGGCCCGCCGCAGGATGTACAACCATGCCCTTCGGCTTATTCACAACGATGATGTCCGCATCCTCATATACAATATCGAGCGCAATCTGCTGCGGCTTGGCTTCGCTCGGCTGCGGAGGCGGCACCGAAATTTCATATACCGCCGCAGCATCCGTTTTTTCATTTTTGGAAACAGGCGCGCCGTTTTTGGTGACATTTCCCTGCGCAATCAGGCGCTGCACCGCGCTGCGCGAAAGCCCGCTCTGTTCAGCCAATGCCGCATCGAGGCGCAGCCCCGGCGCAAGGCACGAAACTTTCATTTTTCCGCGTCCTTTTCCGTCGGAATCTCGCCCTCTGCGCTTTTCTTTTTTTCGTCCTTAACGCAGAAAAGCGGGTCCTTTGCTTTTGCATCGAAAAACAAAAGATAAAGAAACAGCACGGCGCACCCGATGCAGACAAAGCTGTCCGCCACATTGAACACGGCAAAATTGATAAACCGCAAATCGATAAAATCGGTGACATAGCCAAGGCGAAAGCGATCGATCATATTGCCGATACCGCCGCCGACGATCAGGGCAAGCCCCGTGCAAAACAGCGGGCTGCGCTTTGCAAAAATCCAAAGGCACACATAAATGCCGAGAATCGCCGCGGTAGAAAGCACCATGAACACCCAGCGGTGATCCTTAAGCATGCCGAATGCCGCGCCCGAATTTGTGACATAGGTCAGATGCACGACCCCGTCAATCAGCGGCTTTGATTCTCCGTAGAAAAAGTTTCGCACCACAAGATATTTTGTCAGCTGATCAAGCGCGATAACGAGCAAAACCACGGCGCTGTAAATACAGCGGCGGAGCCCGGTCGCGTTCTTTGTCTTCGTTTTCTCCATATTTTGCGCCCCCCGTCAGTTTTGTGCCGCGCTCTTGACGCGCTGCTTTGCCGCCTCATGCTCCGCATTGGTGCGGGAGAAAATGCTGTGCCCCTCCGCATCTGCGACAAAATAATAATACTTCGTATCATTCGGATACAGAGCGGCGTCAATGGCATTGAGCCCGGGGTTGCAAATCGCGCCCGGGGTGAGCCCCGCATAAAGATAGGTGTTATACGGGCTGTCAATGGCAAGGTCCGCCTCTGTCAGATCCACCGTATGCTCCGGCAGAACATATTGAATGGTCGCATCGCTCTGCAGATACGGGAATTTTGCAGGATTGGCAAGGCGATTGTGAAAAACGGAAGAAATATCTTCAAATTCATCCACATAGCGCCCCTCCGCCTGCACCATGGAGGCAAGGATGATCAGCTGATCCATGCTGAAGCCCTCCTGCGCCGCTTTGTCAAAGCGGGCGTCGGTCAGCTTCTGCGCCGTGTTCTGCAAAAATTTATCGATCACATCCGCCTCGGAGGCATCCTGGAAGAAATAATACGTGTCCGGGAAGAGATAGCCCTCCAGGCGATAAATGCGCCCCTGCGGAAGCGGGTCAGGCAGCTCGTTTAAAAAGCGATAGGTGTCGCCGAAATCATAATTGTTGATCACATCAACAAATTTTTCCCGCGTACCGATGCCCTTGGAGCATAAAAGATCGATAATTTCATCCACCGTATAGCCCTCCGGCACGGTGATAACGATGGTTTCTCTCTGCTGTTTTGCAACGGTGTTATTAAATGTCTTGATAAATTCCTCATAATTGAGCTGCGGGGAAACCTCATAGGTGCCCGGCTCGAAATCAAGCTTGATCTTTTTCAGGCGGATATAGAATTTAAACATCGTCGGGTGCTTAATCAGCCCGTTTTCATGTAAAAGCTTTGCAACATCGTCAAGGCTCATATATTCCGTGATCTCCACGGTGCTGACGGTATCATCCTTCACAAAGGCAAACACATCGTTGCCCACGCTGATGATAAAATAGCTTAAAAAGACAGAAACCACCAAAACCGAAACAATATAGATCACGGCTTTGACAACGCTCGGCACCGTACTGCCGCCGGGTGTGCCCGATTTTGTGTTCCGGTTTTCGCCGTTTTTCTTTGCGGGCATAGGGTCCTCCTTTTTCGGGGCTGCATTTTTTTGCAGCGGGATCGTCACCGTCGGCGCATCATCCGCTCCGCATGTTTCGCCCTGTTCCGCTGCTCCCTGCGGTGTGGGCACGGCTTTTGGAGCATTCGATGTCTCCCCGGCAGTCGCAGACGGGATCTGCGAGCGCAGCGGCACTTGCCCCGGCTCTGCGGAAGCAGTGCGGCGCGGCGGCTGCATTCTTCTTTGTGCGGGCTCTTTTGCCGCAGGCTCGGCCGCTTTCTGCGGTGCAGCTGGTGTCGGCGCTTTTGGCTTTTGCGGTGCCGCAGGCGGCGCTTCCTTGTGCGGCAAAGCCTTATCGCCTTGCGGGGTGGGAGAGTTTCCGTAAAGATGCTCCGCCTTTTCCGTCGGCACAACAACATCGCGATATTCCAAATCGCCGAAAATCGAAAGCAGCGGATCCTGCTCACGGGGGGCTTGCCCGCCGTTTGGCGATTGTTTCTTTTCTTCACTCATTTCCGGATACTGCCTCCTTTTCAAAAACACGAATATTCATCGGAACAGCACATAAAGCACAAACAGCAAAATACACAAAAGCGTTCCCGGGGAAATCAACAGTGCCGCGGTATTGCGCAGCATTCTGAGAAAGCCCGGCTGTGCGGCGGGAGAGGGCGCATTGTCGATTGCGCGGCGATAAAACAGCCGCTCTGCCTCCCCGAAGGTCAAAATCAAAAACAAAAGAAGCAAACTGCCCGCCAAAAACACGAAAAAGGTCGTGTTATCCGGTTTTGCAACAAATTCCCAGATATACGGCTTCAAAAACAGCGCATACAGGCAATAACAAAAATGCATAATGCCCGAGGCAAGCACACTGCGCGTGATGCAGAAGATCACCCCGGTCAGCAGCCCGACCAAAAACGAAACGGGAAATTCATATACGGAAAGCGCTGTCAGCGCATAGTAAAACGAAGAAAGCAGAATCGCCGCCACGGCGCCGAAGCTTTGTTCAAGCTCCGTTTCTATCACGCAGTGAAACACAAATTCCTCTAAAATCGTCGGCAGAATCGCAAGCACGACCACGCGGAACAAAACGCTTGCGATATTGCCCTGCGTCTGCGGCAGCACAAAGCCGTAGAGCCGCTCTGCGGCGGAGGCAGTGGTGTAATGCTCAAGCCCCAGGCGCAGCAGCGTGCTCAGGCAGATCAAAACCACCGTTGCCACAAGGGAAAACAGCACGCCGGAAAAATCGATCAGCCGCACGCGCATGCGCTCAAGCGTCCAGCCGCCCGTAAATTTGCAGTAAAAGGCGGCGGGCAGCGCCATGCAGCACAGCAAAAGAATGGTCAGGGAGAGATATTCGCTCCCCGCCGGCAGCAAAAACGATGCGCCGAGCGCGCTTGCCGCCAAAAGCAGCAGCACCGCAAACGGCAGCACAGGCGTCAGATAAAATTTCTTACCGCCCAACCGCCAGCACTCCCTTCTCCGTCACGATCATATCGACATTCAAATCAAACCGCCCGCGCGGCACCTTTTGCAAAATGCCTTCCGCATAGCAAAGCCCGATCTTCACCCCGGAAAATGCGCGCAGGAATCGATCGTAATAGCCTTTGCCGTACCCCACGCGATACCCGTCGCGGTCGAAAACAACCCCCGGAATCACGGCAATCGCCAAATCGCGGCTCGCCAACGCTTCGAAATCATACACGGGTGCGTTTGCATCCGGCTCCGAAAGGCCGTAGCTGCCCGTTTGCAGCTGCTGCAGATCGGTCACAATATGGAATACCATTTTTTTATCCGCCACGATACAGCGGGGATAAGCGACGGTCTTGCCGTCGGCAAGCGCCCTTCCTGCAACGGCGTCGGTCGCAATCTCCTCCTCCGTTGCGGCATACAGCAGCACCGTTTTGGCGCTGCGATAGGAAATGGAGCCGAGAAGGCACCGCGCAATCGCCTCGTCGCGCCGGGCGCGCTCCTGCGCCGAAAGGGCTCTCCTCTTTGCGCGGTATTCCTCACGCAGATTATTTTTCAGTTCGCGAATTTCAGGATAAAACTCCGGCATATGATTCCTCTCTTTTTCTGTGCATGCGCCGCCGCGCGGCGCTTCTTTGGACAACCGCCCTGCATGCGGGCGGCGCGTTTTTTATTTTGCTGCAATCAGGGTCGTAAGGCGCAGCTCCTTTGCCGTATCCTCGCCGCAAAGAAGATGCACAAGCTCCAGCCCGAACTGCAGCGCCACGCCCATGCCGCGCGCGGTGATAATGGTATCATCCACAACCACGGGGCGATCGGTCACATTGGCGTCGGTCAGCATTTTTTCAAGACCGGGATAGCACACCGCGCAGCGACCTGCCAAAATGCCGCGCCTGCCGAGAATAGTCGGCGCCGCGCAGATTGCGGCGATATAAATGCCGCGCTCCATGGCGTAATCAATGAGCTCATGCACGGTTTTGCTGGCATTGAGGTTTTCCGTGCCCTCGCTGCCGCCGGGCAAAATCAGCATTTCAAGCGAGGGAGAAAACTCCGTTTGCTCCTCGGTAATATCCGCGCGCACCTGAATTCCGTGCGCCCCGGTGATCACCTCGCCGCCGATGCCGACAGTATACACCTCAACGCCGGCACGCCGCAAAAGATCCAGCGGCGCAAATGCCTCCACCTCTTCAAATCCGTTTGCCAAGCAAAGATATACCATGTCAATTCTCCTTTTTGATACAATCCTGTAAAAGCGGCTCTGCCGCTGCCAATACATCATCGGCAATGCTTTGCCTTGTGCGGATCTCTCCGTTGCTGCTGCAATGGATTTCCGTCCAGCCAAGCTTTTTGCTTGCATAGCGCGCCGCCTCATAACAGCCCGCAAGATAGGCGTCGTCCGTTTCGTGAATATCCATTTTCCGCCCGGTCTGCTCCGCGCGCGCCTCAATCAGCCCGCGGGATATGGCAGGCTCAAGGCACAGATACACGGCAAGATCGGGGCGGGGCAGACCGAGACGGTCAAATTCAAAATCCCAAAGCCATTGCAAAAAAGCATCCCATTCGGCGCGCGGCATTTTGGAGAGCTGATGCACGGCGTTTGCCGTGGTATAGCGGTTTGCAATCACCACCGTATCCGCCCTTACAAGATCCGCCCGCCAATCCGTCACATAGGAAATATAGCGATCCACGGAGAAAAACACGGATGCCGCATACGCGCCCGTATCCCGCGCATGCGCGCCGAGCGCGCCGGAGAGATACAGCTCCACCGCCGCCGCGCTCTTTTCGCCGTAGCGCGGAAAGGAAAGCATCCGCGTGCGAATGCCCCGCTCCGTAAGCGCCTTCTGCAAAAGGCGTGCCTGCGTCTCTTTGCCGGAGCCGTCCAGACCGTCGATCACGATCAATTTGCCCATGATTTACTCCTTTGCTCCTTCGCTTTGCGGGTCGCGCCGCAGCTTGCGCTCCATCCATTGCGCTTCGCTGATCAGCACGGCGCGGGGCTTTTGCCCCTCCGGCGGGCTGACAATGCCCATTTGCTCCATGCGGTCAACCAGCTTTGCCGCGCGCCCGTAGCCGAGTGAGAGACGGCGCTGAATCAGAGAGGTGGAAATTTTCCCGCTCTCCACCGCAAGGGAAATAGCATCGTCCAGCATGGGGTCTTCCTCCCCGCCGTCCTCCGCGTCCTGCGCACCCGCGCGCTTTTTCTGCCCGCACAGCTGCGCTTCTTTTTCAATGCTTTCCATCACCTCGTCGCGATAGGAGGCGCCGCCCGCGTTCTTCTTCAAAAAGTGAATCACGGCGTCGATCTCTTTTTCGCTGACGAATGCGCCCTGCACGCGCTGCGGCTTGGAGGCACCGACCGGCGCAAAGAGCATATCGCCGCGCCCTATCAGTCTTTCCGCTCCATTAAAATCAAACACAACACGCGAATCCTGTTGGGAGGAAACCTTGAAGGCAATGCGGGAGGGAATGTTTGCCTTGATCAGCCCCGTGATCACATCCGTGCTCGGCCGCTGCGTGCCGATGATAAGATGCATGCCGGCGGCGCGCGCCTTTTGCGCAAGGCGGCAGATGGATTCCTCCACATCGTCCGGCGCGGTCATCATCAGATCGGCAAGCTCGTCTATCACAATCACGGTCTGAGAAAGATGCTCTTTTTCCGGGTCGTTTTCCGTGATCGCATTGTAGCCTCCGAGGTCACGCATGCCGACATCCTCGATCAGCTCAAAGCGCCGCTCCATCTCCGTGACAGCCCAGTGCAGCGCGCCCGCCGCCTTTTTCGGGTCGGAAACCACGGGAACGAGCAGATGCGGCAAGCCGTTGTAAATATTGAGCTCAACCTTTTTGGGGTCGATTAAAATCAGCTTCATTTCCTGCGGCGTCGCCTTATACAAAAGGCTCATCAGAACCGCATTGATGCAAACGGATTTTCCCATGCCGGTCGCGCCGCAGATCAGCAAATGCGGCATTTTGGCGACATCGAAATAGACCGGCGCCCCTGCGACATCCCTGCCAAGGCATGCCGTCAGGCGGCTTTTTGCGCTGCGGAAGGCATCGCTGTCGATCAGATCGCGCAGGTATACGGTGGAAACCACCCGGTTGGGCACCTCAACGCCCACCGCGCTCTTGCCGGGGATCGGTGCCTCAATGCGCACGCCGGGCGCTGCCAGGTTCAGCGCGATATCGTCCACCAAATTTGCGATCGCCCGCACGCGCGTGCCCGCTTCGGGGACCAGCTCATAGCGTGTAATCGTCGGCCCGCGGGAGACATTGATAATCCGTGTGCGCACATGGAAGCTCTCCAGCGTCTGCACGAGCTTTTGCGCATTTTCCTGCAGCTCCGCGCTGCTGTCAAGATTCAGATCGCTCGTGCCGCGCTGCAGCAGCGAAACGGGCGGAAAACGGTAGCCGTCCGCCTCCTGTTCCGCCGCCTTTGCGGCGGGCGGCGCTTTTTTCCTCATTTCCGCCGCGGGGGCGGCTTCTTTTTCGGTGGAAGCGTCTTTTTCGGCAGCCGCATCGCCAAGCGCGCTGCGCTCCACCTGCAGCGTCATATCGACCGCCTGCGGAGAAAGCGCGGAATGATAGCCGGATTTGCGGTCGTATTTATCCGTCATTTCCACATCCTTTGGGTTGGCAAAAATCGCGCCGAGATCGATCTCGCCCGTAGGGACCTCGGTCGGCTCCGGCTCGATCTGCTCCGCCGGTTCGCTTTGCGCCGCAGCCTCCTGCGCTGTTTGCGCCGCGCCCGCCTCAAAGGCTTCCTCAAACACCGCCTGATCGATCAGCGTACCCTCTTCAATGGGTGCCGCCTGTTCGCGGCTGCCCGTGCCCTGTTCTTCGGCAAACGATGCCTGTCCGATATCGTCGGAATAAATATTGGGATCGATGCGCCCCTTGCTGCCGCGCGGATGCGGCTTTGATGCCGCTGCGGAACAGCTCTCCCGCATTGCGGCAATTTCTTCTTCTCTGCGGCGCAGCTTTTCGGTTTCCATCTGCCGCGTCTTTTCGATCTGCTCGCGCTCACGAGCGCGGTTTTCCTTCCCGCGCGCCATGCGATAGCGCAGCGTGACCCAAAGATAGCGCGGGGTGAGCCCGATATAAAACAGCGCCGAGAGCGCAAAGGCAAAACAGGAAATAATCCATGCGCCGGCAGGACCGACCAGCTGCAAAAGCGCCGAGCCCGCGAACCCGCCGACAATTCCCCCGCCCTGCAGCTGCTTTCCCGCAGCATAGTGCACCGGGGCATCATATACGATTTTCCCGCCGCCCGTGCCCAGCTGCAAAATCACGCACAGCATCAGCATGGAAAGCAGGGCAAACACAAATTTATAGCCGCGCGCACCGTGATCGACATCCCGCCGCCAAAAAAATCCGCACAGCACAAGCTCCGCGCAAAGCCAGAACGCTCCGCCGCCGAGCAGCCCCGTCGTCACATCGCGCAAAAAAACGCCGACCGACCCCGTCAGATCGGGAAAAAGCAGGCAGATTAAAAGAAAGATCCCGCCCGGAACGAATACATACGGCAAAATCTGATGCACGGCGCTGTCCGAGCGACGGCGCCCGCTGCCGCGCACCGCTTTTTTCTTCGCGGGGGAAACGGAAACGGTTGTCCCTTTTCCTTTTTTCTTTTGTTTTGCAGCCATGGGAATTCCTCCGTTTCACATTCCTTTTGCATGAAAATTTTGCCCTGCGGGAAAACTGAGACAGAAAAGCTTTTTCGCCGCGCGGGAAATGGGCAGACGTACGCATGATAATTCAATACAGTATACCACGCCGCGCCCCTAAAATCAAGACATTTATTAAAGAAGGTTTGGAAAGATGCGTCGTTTTCTTTGCGATTTTTTTCGCAATTTCTTTGTTTTTTCCCCGAAGACCGGGGAAGGTGTGCTGTTTTTGGCAAGCGGCATGCTGGGCGGCTTTCTGTGCGGCTTTTTCGGCACGGGGGGCGGCATGGTCATCGTTTTGGCAGCTCTGTTTTTTTCAAAGCGGGACGAAGCCGAGATCTATGCCGCCACGGCGGCTGCGGTCGCCCTTTTTTCCATGGGAGCGCTTGCGGTGCATCTTTTTCGCCGGGTGCCGCAATGGGGCGACGTGGTGCATTATTTTTTGCCGGGGCTGCTCGGCGGTGCCGTCGGCGCCCGCCTGCTGCCGCACATGCCGCGGGGGGCGCTGCGCGTTTTGTTTTCTCTGATGCTTTTGGCAGGCGGCGCACTGATGCTGTATCGGGGGATCTTTCATGCTTGATTTTTGTCTTTCGCTGCTGCTCGGGGTTGCGGCGGGGCTCGGCGTCGGCGGCGGCGGGCTGCTTGTTCTTTATCTTGCGGGGCTTTGCGGCATGCCCCCCTATACGGCGCAGGGCATCAATCTTTTGTTCTATCTTTGCGCGGTGCTCGGCGCTTTTCCCGTGCATATCAAAAAGCAGACGCTGTCTTGGCGCCTGCTTTTTGAGCTCTGTATTCTCGGCGTGCCCGCATCGCTGCTCGGGGCGCTGCTCGGCGCGCACATACCGCAAAGAGCGGCGCGCATTGCCATGGGTTGCTTTTTGCTTGCAGGGGGGGCGCTTGCGCTGCTCTCTCCGCTGCTGCAAAAAAGGCGGGGCGCAGCCCCTCAAAACTGAAATGCCCCCGAGGCATCTCCCTCCGGCGACACGGCAAAGCCCGGCGTATATGCCGCCTTTGCGGCTTCCCGCCCCTGCAGATAGCCGTCAAAACCGAACTGCTTCAATGCCTGCGCCGCGCTTTCGTATTCAAAGCGCGGTACCCTTCTTGAAAGCTCCGGCGCCCCCGCAATCGGCTGCGCGGGCGGGGTGTATTGCCACATCAGGCTCACACGAATCTGCGACGGGGAAAAGTGCGCGCCGAGATATTCCATCAGGGCAATGCTGTCGCGACGGTGCCCCGGCAGCACAAGATGCCGCACGAGCGTCCCGCGGCGCAGGATTCCGTCCGCATCGAAAACGCACGGCCCGCTTTGCCGCACCATCTCGAAAAGCGCCGCCGATGCGACCTCAAAATAATCGGGCGCGGCGCACATGCGCTCGGACAAAGCGCTGTCATAATACTTAAAATCGGGCAAATAGACATCCACAAGACCTTGCAAAAGCAAGAGCGTCTCCGGGGTTTCGTATCCGCTTGAATTCCATACAATCGGAATTTTCAGCTGCGGGCGCAGTGCGCGCAGCAGCGGCGCGAGCTTTTGCGCATATTGCCCCGCCGTGATAAGATCGATCGAATGGCAGCCCTTTGCCTGCAGCCCCAGAATTGCCTGCGCAAGTGCCTCTTCGGAAAAAATGCGGCCGATAGCCCCGCCCCCGCTGATTTCTCTGTTTTGGCAAAAAACACAATGCAGCGGGCATCCGCAGAAAAACACCGCGCCCGTGCCTTTTGTGCCGCTGATGGGCGGCTCCTCCCAATAATGCGGCGCAATCCGCGCAATGCGGATGCTGTCGTCCGCCCCGCAGCGCCCCCATCCGTTCCGCCGATCCGCCCCGCAGCGGCGCGGGCACTGCTTGCATGCCGTTTTTTCCACTTTCAAAGCCTCTCATTTCCGCCGTTTCGAAAAACCGGGAGACGGTCTCTCCCCCTTGCGTTTTATTGTAGCACACCTGCGCCGTTTTGTAAAACAGCCTTCGCCAAACAATGCCGCAAAAACTGCACTTTTCTTTGTAAAGTTATGCATTTGTGCGGCAAAAAACATTGACAACAAGGCGCCTGTATGGTACAATACGATAATAGTAGGAGAAGGTTTTGCGCCCCATTTTGTACATTACTGACAATCTTTTGCCGAAAATCCCGCAAAGAGAAGGAGATTTGCCGATGAGCACAACCGCTGCCTGTGAACAAACATGCCGCGTGCTGCTTGTCACCAGCGCCAAGGGCGGAGTCGGAAAAACGACCGTCAGCGCGGCGCTCGCGGCGCTGCTTGCCAAAGCCGGGCATCGCACTTTGGCGATCGATCTTGATCTTTCCAACCGCTGCCTTGATCTGATGTGCGGCGTGCAGGACCTTGCGCTTTATAATGTGCGCGATGCGGCGCTCGGCGTTCCTTTGGCGCGCGCCGTTGTTCCGGACCCGCGCCTTGCGACCCTTTCCTATTTGTCCGCCCCCATGGGCGGCTATCTTGAGCGGCCGGACAAAGCTTCCTTGCGCGCTCTTCTGCAAAAAGCGGCGGAAAGCGGTTGTTATGACCGCATTGTCATCGACACCCCGGGTGCCTTTGATGAAATTTTACTCAGCGCCGCCGATGTTGCAACGGAAGCAATCGTGCTTTCCACCGCGCAGGAGATTGCGCTGCGTTCCGCGGCGGTCACTGCTGCGGAGCTGGAACGGCTGGGCGTTGCAAAGCGCTCTTTGCTTGTCAACTGCTTTGAGGGGCACCGGCTGGGCACCGCGCAGACGACGCAGCTGATTCGGTATATCGACGAAACGGCGCTGCAGCTGCTCGGCATCATTCCGTTTGACAAAAAACTTTGGAGGCTGCAAAACCGCGGCCTGCTCATCACAGACCCGGCATACCGCAAAACCCGCTTTTCCCGCGCAATGGAAGAGATCTTGCGGCGCGCGGAGGGAGAAGCCGTGCCACTTGGCATCGGGCATCGCTACTGATCCGCCAAAACTCGTTCAAACCGTTTTTCGGCGCTCAAATCATACATCGGGAGGAACTGCTATGGAAATTGCTCTGATTTCAAATGATTCAAAAAAAGAATTGATGACACAGTTTTGCATTGCCTACTGCGGCATTCTTGCAAAGCACCATATTTGCGCAACCAACACAACGGGAAAATATGTCGAAGAGGCAACCGGCCTGCAGCTTGAAAAATTGCTTTCGGGTGAGCAGGGCGGGCTTGAACAGATCATTTCCCGCATTTCCTACGATGAAATCGATCTTGTGCTTGATTTTCGCGATACCTCTTCCGCCGAGACCTATGCAAACAAGGTTGAGCTTTGGCTCAGCCAAATGTGCGACCAGCACAATATCCCGCTTGCAACGAATATCGCAACCGCAGAGGCGCTGATCTGCGCTTTGGATCGCGGCGATTTCGATTACAGAGAGGTCATCAATCCCAAGAGCGAATACAACCGCAAAAAACGGGCACATTCCTTCTGAGCGCCCGATCTCATCAGAAAATGATTTCCTCGGGGCGGCTCGCTTCGAGGAACTTTTTCATTTGTTTTCATTTGTTTTCATTTATTTTCATTTGAAAGAACAGAAAGGACCGCAAAATGAACAAACCCGCCGAGCATGCGCATGCCCTGCCGGACACCGTTTGGCTGACGGAGGACGATAAAATTGCGCTCATCGACCAAACCCTTCTCCCCGCGCAGGAGAAAATTCTGTATCTTGACGACATCGAAGCGCTGCGCGATGCCATTTGCCGTCTTTCCGTGCGCGGTGCCCCCGCAATCGGCGTCAGCGCGGCGCTCGGCATGTATCAAAGCGCAAAGAGGCATACCGCCGCATGCGCCGATTTTTCCGCATTTTTCGAGCAATATTGCGCGGATGAGGCGCGGCTGCTTTCCTCCCGCCCCACCGCCGTTAATCTGCGTTGGGCACTTGAAAAAATGCATGCGCATTGCCTTTTCTGCGAGCCGCTTTTCGGGGAGGAGCTTGTGCGTTCCATGCGCGCCATGGCGCTGCGGCTTTGGGAAAACGACATTGCAGTCTGCCGCGCCATCGGCGAAAACGGGCTTTCCCTTTTGCACCCGGGCGACGGGCTTTTGACCCATTGCAATGCCGGCGCGCTTGCCACGGTGCGCTTCGGCACTGCCACAGCCCCGATTTATCTCGGCCATGCGCGCGGCTATGATTTTTCCGTTTATGCAGACGAGACGCGCCCCCTTTTGCAGGGCGCCCGCCTGACAGCCTTTGAGCTTGCGCGCGCCGACATCCGTGTGACTTTGGAATGCGACGACATGAGCGCCTCTCTGATGCGCACGGGCGCGGTGCAGGCAGTGCTTGTCGGCTGCGACCGCGTTGCGGCAAACGGCGATTTCGCCAACAAAATCGGCACCTTTCCCCTCGCCCTTGCCGCAAAGCATTTCGGCATCCCGTTTTATGTCTGCGCACCGCTTTCCACCGTTGATTTTTCCTGTAAAAGCGGAGCGGAGATTCCGATCGAGCAGCGCAAAAGCGAAGAGGTCACGGAGCTGTTCTACACGCACCGTATGACCGCGCAGGGCGTCGGCGTATATAACCCCGCCTTTGATGTCACCGATGCGGCGCTTGTCACGGCGTTTATCACGGAGGCAGGCATTGCCCGCCCTCCCTTTGACCGTTCTCTTTTCGCTCTGCGCGAAAGGGCGCATACATTGAACTTTATTTCTTAACTGAATTTTCGAGGAAGCCTTATGCTCAACAAGACCATGCAATCACTCGGGAGCCAACCCTCCGTGATCCGCGAAACCTTTGAATACGGCAATGCGCTTGCCGCAAAAATCGGGCGGGAAAATGTTTTTGATTACAGCCTGGGAAACCCGAGCACCCCGCCGCCGCCCTGGGTGCGGCAAACGCTTTCCGCGCTGAACGAAGATGAAAATGCCACCGCGCTGCACGGGTATACCTCCGCTGCGGGCGCGCCCTCGGTGCGCCGCGCGATTGCCGAGGATCTTGACGCGCGCCTTGGGGCAAACTGTGCCCCGCAGGATATTTTTATGACCTGCGGCGCCGCCGCTTCTCTGACCGTTTCCCTCCATGCGCTATGCAATGCGGGGGATGAGGTGATCGTATTTGCGCCGTTCTTTCCGGAATACCGCGTTTTTGTCGAAGGGGCGGGGGCGGCGCTTATCACAGTGCCGCCGCTGCTGCCCTCATTTTCCGTTGATTTTGCGGCGCTTGAGGCGGCGCTTGGCAAAAACTGCAAAGCGCTGATTCTTAACACCCCGAATAACCCAAGCGGCGCCGTTCTTTCCGAGGAAGCACTGCGGGCTCTCGGCGCACTGCTGCGCAGAAAAGAGGCGGAATACGGGCATGCGATTTATCTGATCAGCGACGAGCCCTACCGCGAGCTGACCTGGGAAGAAAATGCGCCGCGCCGTGCCGTGACGCAATATTATGACGATGCGCTGATCTGCTATTCGTTTTCAAAATCTCTCTCCTTGCCGGGGGAGCGCATCGGCTATATCGCTATCGGCGGCGCCGCCGCGGAAAAAGAAGCGCTGCGCGATGCCGTTGCCGGCGCCGCCCGCATGCTGGGCTTTGTCTGCGCCCCCGCAATGATGCAATATCTGGTTGCGGCGCACCCGGCAAAGACAAGCGATTTTTCCGCCTATCTTGAAAACCGCAAAATTCTGACTGACGCACTCCGTGCCATGGGCTACTCCTTCGTTCCGCCGCAAGGCGCATTTTACCTGTTTTTGAAAGCGCCCGCGGAAAATGCAGCCGCCTTTTGTGCTAAGGCGCGCGAGGAAAACCTTTTGCTCGTGCCCTCCGATTCGTTCGGCATGCCGGGGTATGTGCGCATCAGCTATTGTGTCAAAACAGACATGGTGCGCCGCTCGCTTGCGGCATTTTCCCGTCTCGCCGCGCACTACGGCCTGCAGGCGCAAACCGAACAAAAATAAGACACAGAACACAAAAACAGCTCCCCGTACCGCCCGGCACGGGGAGCTGTCTTTTTCTTTTGTACGCTTTTACATCAGGCGCGCTCGGCAATTTCCTTTGCAATCGCTGCCACAAAGTCGTTTGCATCCATAACGTCGTTTTGCTGGCTGTCGCGGCGGCGCACGGAAACCGTGCCCTCCGCTTGCTCGTTATCACCGATGATGAGCATATACGGCACCTTTTCCAGCTGCGCGGCGCGCACCTTGAAGCCCGTTTTTTCCTGGCGCTTATCCACGGCGCAGCGCACTCCCGCCGCACGCAGCTTCTCGCAAAGCGCATCGCAATAATCGTTGTTGCGGTCGGTAATGGGAAGCAGACGCACCTGCTGCGGCGCAAGCCATGTCGGGAACTTGCCGGCATAATGCTCAATGAGAATGCCGATGAAGCGCTCAATGGAGCCGAATACCACACGATGGATCATAATCGGGCGATGCTTTTGCCCGTCCGCCCCCGTATATTCCGCCTCAAAGCGCTGCGGAAGCTGGAAATCCAGCTGAATCGTGCCGCACTGCCAGGTGCGCCCGATGGAATCCTCCAGATGGAAATCGATCTTCGGGCCATAGAAAGCGCCGTCGCCCTCATTGACCACATAAGGCAGCTGCATTTCCTCCAGTGCCTCACGCAGCCCGTTTGTTGCAAGCTCCCAATCCTCATCGCTGCCGATGCTGTTTTCGGGCTTTGTGGAAAGCTCGACATGATATTTGAAGCCGAAGAGGCTGTATACCGTATCGATCAGGCGGACGACACCTTTGATCTCCGAGGTGATCTGCTCCGGCGTCATAAAGATATGCGCATCATCCTGCGTAAAGCAGCGCACGCGCATCAGCCCGTGCAGCTCTCCGCTCTTTTCATGGCGGTGCACAAGACCGAGCTCGCCGATGCGCAGCGGCAGATCGCGATAGGAACGCGGCTCGGATTTATACACAAGCATGCCGCCCGGGCAGTTCATGGGCTTGATTGCGAAATCGGTATCGTCGATGACGGTGGTATACATGTTTTCTTTATAATGATCCCAATGCCCCGAGGTCTCCCAAAGATGGCGGTTGAGCAGCATGGGAGTGGAAACCTCCACATAGCCGGCCTTTTGATGCAACTCTCTCCAATAGTCGATCAGGGTGTTTTTCAAAATCATGCCGTTTGGCAAAAAGAACGGAAAACCGGGGCCCTCTTCGCTCATCATGAACAGCCCCATTTCGCGCCCGATCTTGCGGTGGTCGCGCTTTTTGGCCTCTTCCATGCGCGTCAGATATTCTTCCAGCTCCGTTTTATTCGGGAATGCCGTGCCGTAAATACGAGTGAGCATTTTATTCTTTTCGCTGCCGCGCCAATATGCGCCGGCAACCGAGGTCAGCTTAAACGCTTTGACCGCAGAGGTATAGCAGACGTGCGGGCCCGCGCAAAGATCGACAAAATCGCCCTGGCGGAAAAAGCTCAGCTCCTCATCCTCCGGCAGATCGCGGATCAGCTCCACCTTATACGGCTCTCCTTTTTCCTGCATCAGCGCATTCGCCTCGGCGCGCGGCAGAGTGAAACGCTCCATGCGCAGATTTTCCTTAACGATTTTTTTCATCTCCGCTTCCACATGGGCAAGCTCATCGTCCGTAAAGGGCTGCTCCCGGTCAAAATCATAATAAAAGCCGTCTTTGATGGCAGGACCAATGGCAAGCTTTGTTTCCGGATACAGACGCTTGACAGCCTGCGCCAGAATATGCGATGCGGTATGCCGCAAAGCGTGCGCGCCGATCTCCTCTTCAAAGGAATGCTCCTCAACCCTTCCGTCCTTAAAAATAACCTTCATTTCGTTTCTTCCTTTCTTCGCCCGCAAGGCGCTTATTTGTTACAAAAATGAAAAACACCCATGTCCGCCGTTTGTGCGGGCAAGGGTGCCATGGGCACGGTTCCACCTTGTCTTTTCACTCATCTTCCCGTTTTTCGCCCGGGGAACGGCGGCGCGGCTCATCGTCGGCAGCTCGGGAGCGGTCTTCACCGAAAACCGGACAAGGCCCTTTCAGCATGCGCGCCCCTCTCTGCGAACGGCCCTTTCGGCTACTCTTTCCTTCATTGCTTTACTCCATTTTAGCACACCGCAGCCGCCTTGTCAAGCACTATGCCGCAGCCCCGGAAAAATTTGCAAAAAAGCAAATCTCGGACGCAAAAAAACGCCGCAGCTATCGAAAACACAAAGAATGATTGACAAAAAAGCTTTGTTGTGATAGAATGGGGTATCCTGTAAAAGTCTGCGAAAAATACGTGGGCTTTTGTATCCGCCCCCGCAGGCTGCTGCCGGGAAAATTACGAAAGAAGAATTTATGGAACAACATAAAATTGATCGAATCAATGCCCTTGCGCAAAAAAAGCGCGATAGCGGATTGACCGAGGAAGAATCCGCGGAGCGGGCAGCGCTTCATCGAGAGTATGTTGAGGCTTTTCGCGCAAATCTCTCCGATATTCTGGAGAATACAACCGTCCGCCGCCCGGACGGAAGCGAAGAAAAGCTTCGCAACCGCAAAAAAGACGCCGAAGAACAAGCAAAAAAATAATCGTTGACAGAAGCGCGTCCGTGTGCTATAATCAGCGGTCGAGTCGCGCTGCAGGTATTTTTCAGGCAGCGTCGCTGCGACGATTTCCAAAACCGTGTGCCTGTTTTTTGCAGCACACCGCATTTTGAAAAGGAACAACTTTCATGGATTGGTTAAAAATTATCAACTTCGTTATAGCCGTCCTGTTTACTGTCTGTTATGCCTATCAGTATGTCTATATCTTGGTCGGCTGTTTCGTAAAACCGCGCACCTTCCGCGAGGTTACGCCGCGCCATCGGTTTGCTATTCTGATTTCCGCGCGCAATGAGCAATCGGTCATCGGGCATCTTTTGGACAGTATCAACGCGCAAAGCTACCCGCGCGAGCTGATTGATGCCTATGTAATTGCCGATAACTGCACCGACAAAACGGGGCAGATCGCCGCAGAGCACGGCGCTCTTGTTTACCGCAGAGACGATACGGAGCACATCGGAAAAGGCTATGCGCTCTCCTTTTTGTTTCATCAGCTGGAAAACGAGGGCACATTTGACCGCTACGACGGCTTTTTCGTCATCGATGCCGACAATATCCTGCACCCGAATTTTGTGAGGGAAATGGATAAATGCATGTCCGAGGGGCACCGCATTATCACCAGCTACCGCAATTCCAAAAACTACGGCACAAACTGGATCACCTCGGGCTATGCGCTTTGGTTTTTGCGCGAAGCGCGCCATTTGAACAATCCCCGCTTTATTTTGGGCACAAGCTGCGCCGTCTCCGGCACCGGCTTTTTGATACATAAGGATGTGATCAAGCGCCAGGGCGGCTGGAAGCATTTTTTGCTGACGGAGGATATTGAATTTTCCGTGGACTCCATTCTGCACGGCGAAAAAATAGCATACTGCCATAACGCCATGCTCTTTGATGAGCAGCCGATCACCTTCGCGCAGTCCTGGCGGCAGCGCATGCGCTGGTCCAAGGGCTTTCTGCAGGTCGTGCGCAAATACGGCATAAAGCTTATCGGCGGCGTGTTTCACGGCAAAGGGTTTTCCTGCCTGGATATGCTCTTTACGATTGCCCCCGCCTTTGTGATTTCGACGATTTCCCTTGTCGCAAACCTCACCGGGCTGATTGTCGGTATTGCAACGGGGCCGCAGAATATCCTCATCGCTCTGGCGGAAATTGCAAAAACGCTCGGCAGTATATATGTGATCCTGTTTGTCGTCGGTTTTATCAGCGGCTGCTTTGAATGGCGCAACATTCATACCTCCGTGCCGCGCAAAATTCTTTCGTTTTTCACGTTTCCGCTGTTTATGATCACCTATCTGCCGATCTCTTTGGCAGCATTGTTCGCCAAGGTTTCCTGGAAGCCTATCGATCACACCGTAGCCTGCACGCTGGAAAACATTCAAAACAACGATCAATAAAATAATGGTGCCCTCGGCTTTGCAAAGCCGAGGGCAAAACAAAAAATGCGGTGAAAAAAAGCAAGCATTGCTTCAGCCATGCTCGGCTGTGCTTTTTTCACCGCTTCTCTTTTTGCTTTTCGCGCTCAGTCGCCCGAGCGAATCAGATATGCCGCCCCCTGCCCGATTGTAATTTTCGCCTGTTTTTGTATGATGCGGTTGGAAATTGCAAATTGCTCCCGCCGCAATATCGTCGCCGCGTGCAGCGGATATTCGCAGCCCTCGATGGTAACATTCCGCAGCGCCTCGTCCAGCGCGATCAAAGAAAGATAAGGATAGTTTTCATCCGCTGCAACCGCAGCGCTTGCCGGTCCGCGCAGATAGCGCACCTCGTTTTTCCCGTTGCACACGCAGCCGCAAAGCCCGTTTCGAAAGAGCTGTTCCAGCATAGCAAGGCAGGAAAGCGTATGGTCCACCCGCCCGCCGAGCCCGCCGATCAAGGTAATCTTTTGCGCGCCCCGCTCCATGGCAAGGGAAAGGGCAAGCTGCCCGTCGGTATAATCCTTATGCGCGGGAAAGCGGACAATTTCCATAGCTTGCGGCACATCCGGAAGCGAATCGAAATCGCCGAGCAGAATCTTGGGGGTCACCCCGAGCGTTTGCGCCGTGCGATAGCCGCTGTCTGCCGCGATGGTCAGCGTATCGGCGCCCGGGCGCGGAAATACTCCTGCAGGGTCGATCTCGCCGCCGACATAAATCAATGCTTCTTTCATCTTTTACCTTTCCGTATCGTGAAAAAAAGGCGCCGTGAAACATCGGGATTTCACAGCGCCGCTCTTTTTTTATTTTGCAGCCGCATCAAAAATGCTCTGCAGCTGCTCCGCTTTCGGGGAGCAGAAAAGTGTAACATAGGTGCCTGCGGTGCCGACCTTGCATTTTTCAAACAGCGCATAGCTCTGCGCATCGTAATTCTGCGCCTGCACACGCAATTCCTCCATGTGCACATTCAGCTTTTCGGCAATTCGTGCAGCAGCTGCCGCATCCGTTGCCTCGATCATCAGCACCTCATCCGGGAAAGCTGCGCCCATGGACAAAAAGCACGCCGCCTCTTTGACATCCTCCGGAGCAATTCCGTAAAGGCTTTCCAGGCGATCCGCCGCAAGATCGGTGGCATCCGCAATGCCCGCCTGCGTTTTCATCTGTTCCCGTAAAGCAGCAAGATCAATGGTTTTCGCGGTTTCTTTCCCGCAGGAGACAAGGCAAAGCACGGCGCACAGCGCGCAAAGCACACATAAAACTGTTTTTTTAATTTTCATACTTGCCATCCCTTCTTATTTTGCGGCGTGCGTATAGAGATATTCCACCCAGGCAGCGCAGCCCGCATCGGTAAAATGCACGCCCATATTATCCGGGTCGCTGCAGTATTCGCGCTTCAGATAACCGTCCTCGTCGTACATCACGCTTGCCACATCCACAAAGCTGTATCCGTTGTCCAGGCAAAGCTGCAGCAGCTTTTTGTTATACGCATCAATGTTGGCGGGGCAAAGACCGTTATCCTTAAGCAGCTTGCTGGTCGAAGCAATCGGCGTCATGGATTGGATCACGATTTTGAGATCCGGCACATTCGCTTTGATCTTTGTCAACAGCGTCTGCATATTTTCCACGGATTTATCAATGCCGTATACGGCAATATCGTTCATGCCGAGCATAATATAAAGCGTTTTTTTGCCGGTCAACGGAACGGAATCCTCCAAGAGCATCTTCTGCCCCTCCCAGGTGGGATGCACACTCTGGCTGTTCACCGGCCAAAGCGCATTGGCGCAGCTGAGACTTCCCGCCGTCAAAAATTCCGCATTGCCGAGCACCTTATTCAGCGCATTGTAATAAAACAGCTTCACGCTGACGGAATCCCCGACAAAAACGACATCATCAAAATACGATGCATCCACTCTCTCACTTTGCGGCACGGCGCCCGCCGTCTGCTGCGGCGTATAGGGCTCAGCCGTATCGGAGCCGCCGCCCGATGCGGAAGAATCCTCCGAGGGCGCCTCGGTGGTCGCGGCATCGCTTGTGGTCGGCTCCGTTGTAACTACCGCAAACGGGTCCTTGGTGGTATCCGGCTCCTCACCTCTGCCGCAGCCGGTAAGAAGCGCGGCGGAAAAAAGCAGCAAGGCTGTCGCAAGGGCAGAAAAAATGCGCAAAAATACAGTCTGTTTCATGAACTATGTATCCTTTCCTCAATCATGCTCAACGAACGCTGAACAAAAGATCGCCGTATGTGGGGAACGGCCACGCCTCCTTGCCGACAAGCACTTCCATTTCATCGGCAACGGAACGCATGTGCTCCATCTGCGGCAGAATTTCATCGCGATAAAAAGCTGCCTGCTCCGTCGTATCCGCAAGGGTGCGGCATTGCTCAATCAGGGCATCCAACCGATCCGCCGCCCTTTGCCCCTGCGCAAGCAGCGCCGAGAGCTTTTTGCAGCTCTCCTGCTCATAGGCAAGGGGCACATCCGCGCCGAATGCAGCCCGTTTTTGCGCGGCGCTTGCCGCCAAATCGGAGGTGAACTGCATCACGGCGGGCAAAATTTCGCGCCGCATCATTTCCTGCATGGTATTTGCTTCTATGGAAAGTGTTTTGCAATACAGCTCCGTATAGATCTCATAGCGGGCGCAAAGCTCATCGCGGCTGAATACCTTATGCTTTTCAAACAGCGCAATGTTTTTCTCTTTCAGAAGATACGGCAGCGCATCCGCCGTTGTTTTCAGATTGAGAAGCCCTCTGCGCTTCGCCTCGGCAACCCATGCCTCATCATATCCGTTGCCGTTGAACAGAATACGCCCGTGCTGCAGAATCACGCGGCGAATGAGCGCATGCAGCGCCCCTTCGAAATCCGTTTCATTTTCCAGCTTGTCCGCAAAATCGCACAGCGCCTGTGCCACGGTCGTATTGAGCACCGTATTCGCCTCGGCAATCGACGCTGCGGAGCCGAGCATGCGGAACTCGAATTTGTTTCCGGTGAAGGCAAAGGGAGAGGTTCGGTTGCGGTCGGTTGTGTCCTTTGGGAAGCGGGGCAGCGTATGCACGCCGACCTTGAGCAGCTCCTTTTCTTTTCCGCCGTAGGGCGATTCCGTTTTGATCGCCTCCAGAATATCCGTGAGCTCGTCCCCGAGGAACATGGAAATCACCGCCGGCGGCGCCTCCAGCGCGCCCAGACGATGATCGTTGCCTGCCGAGGCGACGGAAATCCGCAAAAGATCCTGATATTCGTCCACCGCGCGGATCACGGCGCACAAAAACAGCAGAAACTGCGCGTTTTCGTACGGTGTTTCGCCCGGTTCAAACAAATTGATGCCGGTATCGGTGGCAAGCGACCAGTTGTTGTGTTTTCCGCTGCCGTTCACCCCCGCAAAGGGCTTTTCATGCAAAAGGCAAACCATATGATGCCGCCGCGCAACCTTTTTCATCAGCTCCATGGTGAGCTGATTCTGGTCGGTGGCGATATTAGTGGAAATATAGATCGGCGCAAGCTCGTGCTGCGCGGGGGCAGCCTCGTTATGCTCTGTCTTGGCAAGCACACCGAGCTTCCAAAGCGCATCGTTCAGATCCTTCATAAATGCCGCAACACGCGGCTTGATCACCCCGAAATAGTGATCCTCCAGCTCCTGCCCCTTCGGGGGCTTCGCGCCGAAAAGCGTGCGTCCGGTATATACAAGATCGCGGCGCTTTGCCCATGCATCCTCATCAATCAGAAAATATTCCTGCTCCGGTCCCACCGTCGGCTTGACGCTGCGCACGGTATCGTTGCCGAACAGGCGCAGCACACGCAGCGCCTGGCGATTGAGTGCCTCCATAGAGCGAAGCAACGGTGTTTTTTTGTCCAGCGCATGCCCGCCCCAGGAGCAAAATGCCGTCGGGATGCAGAGCACGCCGTCCTTGATGAACGCATAGGAATTCGGATCCCACGCGGTGTAGCCCCTTGCCTCAAAGGTTGCGCGAAGCCCGCCCGAGGGGAAGGAAGAGGCATCCGGCTCGCCCTGAATCAGCTCCTTGCCCGAGAAAACCATGATTACCCTGCCGCCCTCGGTGGGGGTGATAAAGCTGTCGTGCTTTTCTGCGGTAACACCGGTCATTGGCTGAAACCAATGCGTGTAATGCGTTGCACCCTTTTCAATTGCCCAATCCTTCATGGCGTTGGCGACGACATTGGCAACGGTGCTGTCAAGATGCTTTCCCTGCTTGATCGTAAGCTGAAGCTGCCGATAGGTCTCCCGGGGCAGACGCTGCTTCATTACATCGTCGTTAAATACATTGCTGCCGAACAGCTCCGATACATGATCCATCTGAAAGCACTCCTTTGCACCGTTTGCGGAGCATTGCCTCTTTCGGGGCAAACGCATCCGAAAAAATCTCCGTTTTTCTCATGGGATACATCGAAATTATACAATAAAGAGGCTTTATTGTCAACGCTTTTTCCCGATATTTGCGAAAAAGGGAGCTTATCACTCCTGCTTATTCTTTCTCCGTGCGCAAGCGCTTAAGCAATGCCTCCAGCGCCTTTGTCCCGCCCGCTAAAAGCTCCTGCGCCGCCTCGCAGCTTGCCGCGTCGGCGCTCAGTGCAAGTGTGGTTTTCCTGCGCGGATAAAGCGTAAGCGCACCGCCCGAAAGGCAAAGCCCGGCGGCATCCTCTCCACGATGCAAATATGCGGGAGTGCTTTGCGCAAGCATGCGCATCAGAGCGCCACCCTCTCCCGCACGCAGCGCAATGCTTGCTCTGCGGCGAATGCGCAGCGGGGAAAGCTTTGCCGCTGCGGCACATTCCGAAAGGCTCTTGCCGCTGCGCTCCAAAAGATCCAGCAAAAAAACGGCGGCAAACACGGCGTTGTGCAGCATCGGCTTTTGCGCATACAGCGTGCGCGCCGCAAGCTGCTCTTCGGAATCACACGGACAGTGCAAAACCGTTTGCACCGCGATTCCCTTTTCCCTGCAAAGCTCCAGCAAATACGGCGGCGCCGTATTCGGCAGGGCAACCTTTTTTTCGCTTTTCCCCGCGGCAAAATGAAAAAGCAGGCATCCCGTAATCGCATAGGCATCATATTCCTCTCCGGCGGAAAACACGGTCAGCGCGCCGAGCGCACTGAGGCAAAAGCAAAGCGGGGCGTTTTCCTGCGCGCGCCTGCCGAGCGCCGCAAAATACGGGCCGAGCACCCGTTTTGCCTCTGCGCCGCGCAGCGCAAACGGAACACGCCGCTCATTTTTGCAAAGCCCCTGCATCGCCCCGCAAAGAAGGGCCCGCGTGCCGGAAAAGGCATGCAGCCGCCCTGCGGTTTTTTCCGCCTGCGGCGTGTCCTCAAACAATGCCGAGAAAACCGCCCTCTCCTGAGCGCGCATGGGATACAGCCCGTTTTTATCGCAAAGCCGCGCGGTGCATCGCCCGCCGTCAAAGCGCAGATATGCGCCGAGCGCCGCTCCTGTTTTTTGGCAAAGATATTGCATCTCCGGATATGAGCCCTGCCCGAGCATAAATACGGTTTTTCCCGCAGCCGCGGCTGCCGCGCCGATCAGCTCCGCCGCGCACGCACTGATATTCCGCCCGTCATGGCACAAAAGCAGAGCGCCCCGGTCCGCCTGCGTTGTGCGGGCAAGCGCGCCGCCAAAGCGCGCGCAGAACAAAATATCCGCCCCGCCGCAAAACAAAAAAAGCTCCGTGCGGGAAAAACGGTCGTCAAGGCAGCGGGCGCCGTCAAACAAAGTCTTCCCCTCCGCATATTCTCCGCCGCGCGGCAGCTGCTTTTCGTTGCCCGATACGCATGCGGTATTTGCGGAAAGCTTTGTGCCGCTGCGCAAAACCGCCCCCGGGGCTATGCTCACACCGCTGCCGAGAATCGTGCCGCGGCGCAGCTCCGCTCGGGCGCCGATATGGCATTTTTCGCAAACAATCACCCCGTCAAGAAGCGCTCCGCTCTCCACCGTAACGCCGTCAAACAAAATGCTGTCCCGCAAAACGGCGTCAGCCGCAATTCTGCAGTTTTTTCCGACCAAAGAGCTTCCGCGCAAAAGCTCGGGGGCTGCCGCAAGCCCCGCAATTTCGCCGCGCGCGACAGCAAAGCTTGTGCGATAAAAGGCATCCGGCGTACCGATATCGCACCAAAAACCATGTCCGAGCACGCCCTGCAGCCGCTCTTTGGCGCGCAGCGCCGCGGGAAACAGGTCATGCCCGAAATCATATGCCGCATTTTCCGGAATGCGCCGCAGCAGCTCGGGGCGCAAAAAATAAATTCCGGTATTCACCGTGTCCCAGGCGGCGCCGAAGGCGCTCGGCTTTTCCGCAAAAGCGCTGATCTGCCCGTCGCGGCGGCATTGCACCACGCCGAAGGCACCGACATTTTCCGCATGCGCGAGCAGCAGCGTTGCTGCGGCTCCGCTTTTTTCATGGGCGCGATACGCCTTTGCAAGATCAAAGGTGCATACGGCATCTCCGCTGATCACAAGCACCTGCCTCGCGGCAAACGCGGTATGCTGCCGCAGCGCCTGCCGTACCCCGCCCGCCGTTCCGAGGGCCGTTTGCTCACATGCATAATACAGCTTCACTCCGCACATGCTCTGCCCGCATGCCGCGCGAATCTGCTCCGCGCGATAACACAGGCTTAGAATCGCCTCGCGGTATCCATGCCGATACAAAAGATCCAAAATGCGCATCAATGCCCCCTGCCCTGCGATCGGTACCAGGGGTTTGGGAAGCGTATCCGTCAGCGGCTGCAGCCGCCGCCCTTGCCCTCCCGCCATAATAACGGGAATGGGAAGTTGTTGCTCTTGCATGAAATCATTTCATCCTTTCTGTGCGAAAAAATCCGTCACGGGCAGTTTTCGCCGTCATTTTCGGGACTATACACGGTAAAATTCGCAAAAAATTCACAACTTTTTTTACGCGCCTCTTCCATTTCCGAGAAAAGCGTGGTAAAATGGGATGTTACAGTCAAAAAAGTTTCGAAACAGATGGGAGAAAACCGGAAGTTATGATCAGAGAAGATTTAAGAAACGTTGCGATCATCGCCCATGTCGACCACGGCAAAACAACGCTGGTTGACGAAATGCTGAAGCAGGGCGGCGTTTACCGGGAAAATCAGGCAACCGAAGAGCGCGTGATGGACAGCAACGCTCTGGAACGGGAAAGAGGCATCACCATCCTTGCCAAAAACACCGCCGTGCACTATAAGGGAACCAAAATCAATATCGTTGACACCCCGGGCCATGCCGATTTCGGCGGCGAGGTAGAGCGCATTCTGAAAATGGTCAACGGCGTTATTCTGCTGGTGGATGCAGCCGAGGGCCCCATGCCGCAGACGCGCTTTGTTCTGCAAAGAGCGCTGGAGCTGAACCACCCCGTGATCGTCGTCGTAAACAAAATCGATAAGCCCGACGCACGCCTTGACGAGGTTGGAGATGAGATTTTGGAGCTGCTGCTGGAGCTGGACGCAACCGATGAGCAGCTCGACAGCCCCATGCTGTGGTGCTCCGGGCGCGCCGGCACCGCCTCCTATTCGCCTTATGAACCGGGCACGGATCTCACTCCGCTTTTCGACACCATCCTGAAACACATCCCCGCCCCGCAGGGAGATGAAACGGCGCCGCTGCAGATGCTGGTCTCCTCCATTGACTACAACGATTATGTCGGTCGTATCGGCATCGGCCGCATCGACCGCGGCGTGCTGAAGCAAAATGACGATGTTGTAATTACAAACTATCATGACCCCTCCTCCGTGCGCCGTACGAAGGTCGTCAGCCTGTATCAGATCGACGGGCTGAAGCGCGTGCCAACGGAGCAAGCCATGGTGGGCGATATCGTCTGCTTCTCCGGCTGCGAGGATATTACCATCGGCGACACGCTCTGCGCGCCGGAAAAGCCGGAACCGCTGGAATTTGTCAAGGTCAGCGAACCGACGCTTGAGATGACCTTCTCCGTCAACGACAGCCCCTTTGCCGGCCGCGAGGGCAAATATGTCACCTCCCGCCAGCTGCGCGACCGCCTTTATAAAGAGCTTTTAAAGGATGTTTCGCTGCGGGTGAGCGACGGCGATACAACCGACAGTTTCAAGGTATGCGGCAGAGGCGAGATGCATCTCTCCATTCTGATCGAAACCATGCGGCGCGAGGGATATGAGCTCGCCGTCAGCACGCCGCGCGTGATTATGAAGCAAATCGACGGCGTGACCTGCGAGCCGATGGAGCATGTCTATATCGATGTGCCTGAATCCGCCGTGGGCGCCGTGATGGAAAAAATGGGGGCGCGTAAGGGCGATTTGCTTGAAATGGGGCTGCACGGCTCCAGAATGCGGATCGAATACTCCATTCCCGCGCGCTGCCTATTCGGTTACCGCAGCGAATTTCTGACGGATACCAAAGGCGAGGGCATCTTAAACTCCGTTTTTGACGGCTATCAGCCGTTCAAAGGCGAAATTGCCCGCCGCTATACCGGCTCGCTCATTGCCTCCGAAACGGGAGAATCCACCTCCTACGGTGTGTTCAACGCGCAGGACCGCGGCACCATGTTCATCTCCAATCAATGCCCGGTTTATGAGGGAATGATCGTGGGAGAATGCCCGAAGATGGTTGATATTTCCGTCAATGTCTGCAAGCAAAAGCATTTGACCGCCATCCGCTCCTCCGGTGCGGATGAGGCGCTTCGCCTTGTCACCCCGAAGATCATGTCTTTGGAGGAGGCAATTGAATTCATCGCAGATGACGAGCTGATCGAGGTCACCCCGAAAAACATTCGCCTGCGCAAGCGCATTTTGGATACTTCCCTGCGCCTGAAGGCACAAAATAAAAAGGGCTGAGCTCTTTTTTGTCCTGCCCCGCCGCAAGCGGGGCGGGCTTTTTTATGGCAGCGAAATCTGCCGCGAAATTTCTGTTTTCCTGCCGAATTTTCTTGCATCGACCAAAAAAATATGCTATTATGAGAAGAGGAGTAAAAACGGAGAGCAAACGATGATACGGTATAATATTCTGAACATTGCCGCCGGGCAGGGCGGCGCAGGCAGGGAAAAAACGCCCTGCGGCATTGACTATTACACAAAGTGCGAAAAGGATGCGCGCGTTTTTGTTGCACAGCGCTGCCGCACCGAGGAAGAGCCGTTGCTCTTTTGCGTGTACGGCGGGGATGGCACCGTAAATGAAGTGGTCGGCGGGATTTTGGATGCAAACGCAGCCGACCGCGCAAGCATTGCCATTGCGCCCGTCGGCACGGGAAACGACTTTTATCGCATGCTCTACGGTGCTCTTGCCGAGAAAAACGGTGAGCTTTTTGCGGATGTGATCACCTGCAACGATTCCTATGCCGTGAATATGATCAACATCGGCTTTGACTGTAATGTGGTGGAAAAAACGGCAACTCTCAAAAAGCTGCCCGGAGTCAGCGGCAGCCTTGCCTACGTGCTCGGCGTCGGCAATGTGCTTTTGCATAAGCTGTGCCGCACGCTCAAAATCCGCTACCTCAACAAGGCGGGGATTGAGCAGGTCTACGAGGGAGAAACGCTGCTGTGCGCTATCGCCAACGCGCCGTATTGCGGCGGCGGATTCTGCGCGGCACCTGCGGCAAAATGCGACGACGGACTGATTGATCTGATGATCATTCGGCGCGTCAGCCGCGCGCGGTTCCTTTCCCTGGTCAAGGGATATCGCGACGGCTTGCATGTCGGCGCAGACGACTGCACCGTTGCAAAACGCTTTGCCGATGTGATTGAATATCACCGCTGCAGCTATATTGAAGTTGAAGGCATGGAAAAAATCTGCACGGACGGCGAAGTCTTTCCCTGCACGCATGCCGAAATCGGCATCCTGCCGCGCGCCGTGCGCTTTGTGCGCGCGGACGCATAACATATATCAAACAATATTTATTTATCGAAAAAGGAGACACACAGTATGAATCGATTCAAAATCGGCGTTATGGCAGACTGGCTGGGCGGCACCTTCCGCCACAACATTGAAACCTCCGCCGCTATGGGCGCACAGGGCGTGCAGCTTTATGCAACGGGAGAATTCAGCGATTTCACCCCCGATACCGTAAAGGGCGACCGCCTGCGGGAAACAAAGGACATTCTTGCCTCCTGCGGCATTGAAGTGAGCGCGCTGTGCGGTGATCTCGGCGGGCACGGCTTCCAGATTCCTGCGGATAATGTCTGGAAAATCGAAAAATCCAAACGCATCATCGATCTTGCGCTGGAGCTTGGCGCAAACGTCGTCACCACGCACATCGGCGTTGTGCCGGACACTGTGGACGATACCTATAGGATCATGCAGCAGGCCTGCAACGAGCTTGCCGAATATGCGCAGAGCGTCGGCGCTTATTTTGCCGTGGAAACAGGCCCGGAAAAAGCCGCAATGCTCAAGGGCTTTTTGGACAGTCTTTCCGCACGCGGTGTGCGCGTGAATTTTGACCCTGCAAATCTTGTTATGGTCACACAGGACGATCCCGTGGCTGCCGTGCCGCTGCTGGGCGATTATATCGTACACACGCACGCAAAGGACGGCGTAAATCTCAAGCCCTGCGATCGCCATGCTATTTACAACAGCTTTGCCGAGGGCGGCGTTGACGGTTTCTCCGCGGGCGATTATATCAAAGAAGTGCCCCTTGGGCAGGGCAGCGTTGATTTCCCCGCCTATATCGCAGCGCTTGCCAAGATCGATTACCGCGGATATCTGACCGTGGAGCGCGAAATCCGCGAGGATCCGCGCGCCGACATTGAAATGGCTGTCAACTTCTTAAAGGAGCTGACCGCGCCGTATCAGATCTGAGCAAAAGCTCCCGCCGCAAACCCCTCTGCCGACCGGGCAGGTGCATGCGGCGGGAGCTCTCTTATCAAAATCAGCCGCTTTCCGCGCAACTGTGCTGCGCGGAAAGCGGCTGATTTATTTTTGCTCAGTAGGTAATTGTAAGCGTGTCGTCCACGGTATAGGTTGTGCCGTTGCACAAAAAGCGAATGGCACCGTCGCCCTTGAGCCGCGTCACGCGCAGGCGCTCATGATCGACCTCAAGCTCCATTTTCTGTCCGCCGAAGAAGATTTTCGTTTTGGCGCTGCGCCATTTATCCGGCAAATTCGGCTGAATGCGCAGCTGCGTGCCGTACAGGCGCACGCCCATAAAGCCGAGCACTGCGCACTGCCAAAGCCCGCCTGCAGCTGCGGTGTGAATGCCCTCCCAACTTTCGCGCCCTGCGCCGAGGTCCTCCTGAAGCGCCTCCAGATAAAGCTTATATGCGCAGTCTTTTTCGCCGACATCCGCGGAGAGAATTGCATAAGAGGAGCGGCTGAGCGAAGAGGTGTGCTTGCAAAGCGGCTCATAATAGTGGTAGTTTTTCACCTTGACCTCTTTGGAGAACAGATCCTCAAACAGAAGGAACAAAACCATAACGTCTGCCTGCTTGGAAAGCCCGAGCCCCGGCTCCGTCTTGCGGCGCTCGATGATTTTTGCGGCGTCGGCAAGATAGGTGTCGTCCTGCGGGACGATGCCGTCCTCGTTTTCACGCGGCAGATATAATTTATCGCGCACCTTTTCAAATTCCGCGCGCATGCCCTGCGCTTCGCTGCGCGCCAAAAGCTCGTTCAGTCGATCCGGATTTTGCTGCGCAAGCGCGTCATAGCAGCGCACGGCATAATCCAGGTTGAGATAGGCGATATAGTTGGTGAAGGCGTTGTTGTCGATATGCTCGCGGTTTTCGTCCGGCCCGATGGTATCCAGAATTTCATAGCGGTCAAGCGCTTCATTATAGTGCACGCGGCTCGTCCAGTATTTCGCCGTGGAAAAAATGATTTCATAGCCGTATTTCTCAAGGAAGGTGCGGTCGCCCGTGGCAGCGGTATAATAGAAGATCGCCTGCACGACATCGCCCGTGATATGATGCTCATAGCGGCCGGTCTCGGCAAACGCGGGACAGCACTCAACATCCGTCATCCATGCCGCCTCCCAGGGATACATCGCGCCGGTGTATCCGCAGTCCTTCGCTTTCTGCCGCGCGCCGGCAAGCCCGAAATAGCGGTACTGCAAAAGCTTGCGCGCCGCCTGCGGCTCGGTGAAAATAAAGTGAGGCAGCATATATACCTCGGTATCCCAAAAGACATGGTTATTATACCCATGCCCCTGCAGTCCTCTTGCGCCGATGTTCATGCGCGCATCGTGCCGCGGAACGGTGATGGTGAGGTTATAAATCGCATAGCGGATCGCCTGGCGCTCAAATTCCCAATCGGTGTCCACAATGATATCCTTTTCCTGCCACAGCCGCTTCCAGGCATCCGCGCTCTCGCGATACAGCGTTTCAAAGCCGGGTGCGCCTTCAGCCTGTGCAACCGTTTTTGCAACGATCTGCTCGGTGCTCAAAGATTCGTTTTCAAGATCGCGCGAGGTATGAACCGCACAGATCTTTTCAAACACAAGCGTTTCATCGGGCGAAAGCGTAAATGAAAAGTCCTCAAAAATCGCATCCTGCTCTTCGCTGACGCCGATGCGGCGCAGCTCACGCGTGCCGAGGGTGCAGCGGGCGTCGGTCGCCAGGGAGAAAGTGATGCCGCTTTCATCCGTCACGCAGGTATATCCGACGGAGCTCTGCGCGCTGCGCGCGGTTTTTTCCACAAAGCAATCCGGTTCGGTGTTGATGATACCCGAGCGGATCTTCAGCTGCACATCGCGGTCCGTTTTTACCGTGCAGCGTACCGCCATAACATGCATACGCTCCAGGGAAACAATGCGCTCAAAATGGAAGGAAAGGGTCTTGCCGCTCTCCGTATGATAAACAAAGCTGCGCTGCAGCAAACCGTCACGCATATCAAAGCACTTGCAGAACTGCTCATATTTATCCGTGTGCTCGCCCGCGCTCACCGGCATGGGGCGAATCTCTTCTCCGTCGGCGGAAAACACGGTGTTTGTAAAATCCGGGGCGTTCTGAATCCATGTGGTTTCCTGTTCATGCAGGTTATACATGCCGGCGATGAGCATGAGCCGGTCGGACTGCTCCGGAATATATTCATCCTCGCAGGAGCGCACGCACATATAGCCATTGCCCAGCGTCATATTGACCTCGTCCTTGCGCAGCTCTTCCTTGGTGAAATAATCATTGCCGAACATCCAGGTTCTCTGCGCACCTTCTCCGAATTCCCAAATCATGTGTTGCTTCTCCTTTTGTTTTTAGCAAAAAACGATACAGTTTATTATACTGTACCGGGAGCGATTCGTCAAGTATTATCTTATGCAAAGTGGGGAAAAAGGCATCCGTAAAGCCTTGCAAAAGAGCACACGGTGTGTTAAAATGGGATGATACGACAGATTCCATGAGCCGCAGCGCTCAAAAAGGAGAAAAACGGATGAACAAAGAACAGCTGCTGCGCCTGGTGCAAAAGCCGGGCAGATACACCGGCGGAGAATTCGGGCAGACGCTGAAAGACAAAGAAAAAATGCTTTGCCGCATCGCTTTTTGCTTCCCGGATACCTATGAGATCGGTATGTCCAATCTCGGCGTACGCATTCTGTACAGCGCACTCAACGCCGAGCCGCAGGTCTTTTGTGAGCGCGCCTATGCGCCATGGACCGATATGGAGGCGCTCATGCGGCACTATCATATTCCGCTTTGGGCGCATGAAAGCGGAGACGCGCTGAATGTATTTGATTTTGTCGCCTTTACGCTGCAATACGAGCTTTGCTATTCCAATGTGCTCAATATGCTGGAGCTGGGCGGAATTCCTCTGCTCTCCAAAGACCGCCGGGAGGAGGACCCCATTATCCTCGGCGGCGGACCCTGCGCCTATAACCCGGAGCCTGTGGCGGATTTCTTCGATATTTTCTCTATCGGGGAAGGCGAAGAGGCGCTGCCCGAGCTCTCGCGGCTGTATGTCTCCATGAAAAAGGACGGAAGCTACACAAAGCAGGCGTTTTTGCGCCGCGCCGCACAGATTGAAGGCTTTTATGTGCCCTCTCTGTATCGTGTGGACTATAAAGAGGACGGCACCATTGCTTCCTTTGCGCCGCTGTATGACGATGTTCCGCGTACAGTGCGCAAAAGAGTGATCGCCGATATGGATAAAGCGCATTTTCCGCAAGGGTATATCATGCCCTATATCGAAACGGTGCATGACCGCATCATGCTTGAGGTCGCCAGAGGGTGCCCGCGCGGCTGCCGCTTTTGCCAGGCGGGGATGATTTTCCGGCCCGTGCGCGAAAAAACACCGCAGGTACTCAATGCGCAGGCATGCGCGCAGTTTGCCCACACGGGCTTTGACGAAATGTCGCTCTCCTCGCTCTCCATCAGCGATTATTCCCGCCTGCACGAGCTGACCGACACCCTGCTTTCCTGGACAAACGATGCAAAAATCAGCCTCTCCCTGCCCTCCCTGCGTGCGGACAGCTTTACGGACGAGCTGATGCAAAAGGTTTCCTCCGTGCGCACCTCAACCCTCACCTTTGCCCCCGAGGCGGGCACGCAGCGGCTGCGGGATGTGATCAACAAAAATGTAACGGAGGAAGAAATCCTTGACGCCTGCCGCATTGCCTTCGCCGGCGGGAAAACGCAGGTCAAGCTTTATTTTATGATCGGCCACCCGACCGAGACCAAAGAAGACCTTGCCGGAATTGCGGGACTTTGCAAAAATGTCATCTCCGCGTTTTATACCATGCCAAACCGCCCGAAAGGGCGCGGCGTCGGTGCGACGATGAGCGTTGCCGCGTTTATTCCCAAGCCCTTTACCGCATTTCAATGGGAAAAGCAGGACCCGCTCTCCCTTACCGAGCAAAAACAGCAATATCTCGGCACCTGCATCACCGACAGGCGCATTCGCTATAATTATCACGATGCCAAGGTCAGCCGCCTGGAGGCGGCGTTTGCCCGCGGCGACCGCAAGCTTTCCGCCGCATTACTCGAGGCGCGGCGGCGCGGCGTTTGCTTTGACAGCTGGACAGAGCATTTTGATTATGAAAACTGGTGCGATATTTTCCGTTCTGTCGGGCTTGATCTTGACTTTTATACCACACGCGGCTTTGCCGAGGATGAAATTCTGCCGTGGGATATGATTGATATCGGCGTGACAAAAGCATTTTTGCTGCGTGAGCGGCATCGCGCCTATGAAGGAAAAACCACGCCGAACTGCATGGAACTGTGCAGCGGGTGCGGCGCGGATTGCATGAAAGGGGAAAAGACATGGTGCAAGGGCAAACTGAAAAAATAAACGCGCCGGGATCTGCGCCGTTTTCTTTGCGGCTGCGATTTCAAAAGCGCGGCATGCTGCAATATATTTCCCACTTGGATCTTCTGCGTACCATGGAGCATGTGGTGGTGCGCGCCGGGCTGCCGCTGCGGTATTCGGAGGGATTCAACCCCCATGTCCGCCTTTCGTTCGGCATGCCTCTTTCCGTCGGCGCAGAAAGCATCACGGAGTATATGGATGTGCAGCTGACGCGGGAGGTTGACCCGCAATGGGCAAAAAGCCAACTCAACGCGCAGCTTCCGCAGGAGCTCTCGGTGCTCAGCGCTGCCGCAGCCGTGCATCGCTTTTCGGAGATTGCATTCGCGTGCTATGCGTTGGAGCTGCGCTGTGCGGCGACAACGCAGGCAGACGCGGAAAAGATAAACGCGCTGTGGAACAATCCGCTCATCGTAGAAAAGCGGACGAAAAAGGGCATTGTTCCCACCGATATTTCCCCCATGATCCGAAAAGCGCGGGTGCACGCCGCGGACACCGGGCTATGTGCCGAGGTGCTGCTCAGCGCATCCTCTGCCTCTTATCTTAACCCCGATTATCTGCTGCGCGCAGCGGCAGCGGCGCTCGGCATCGCCTATGACGACCCCGAAGCGCTGACCCCCGTTATTTTACGCACGGGTGTCTATCTTTCCGACACCGTAACGCCGTTTTGCTAAAAGGAGTTTATACTATGAAAACAGAAAAAACCGTGCGTATCGGTATCATCGGCTGCGGCGGCATTGCAAACGGGAAGCACCTTCCCGCGCTGCAAAAGCTGCCAAACGCCGCGCTTGTTGCCTTTTGCGATATCATCCCCGAAAAAGCCGAGCAGGCAAAAGAAAAATACGGCGCACCCGGGGCGTATGCCGTGCAGGATTACCGCGCGCTTTTGGAAGATAAAAGCATCGATGCCGTGCATATCTGCACGCCGAACCGCTCGCATTGCGCCATCACCGTGGACGCCCTTGAGGCGGGCAAGCATGTCATGTGCGAAAAGCCGATGGCAATCAGCGCCGCGCAGGCAAAGGAGATGCTTTTATGCGCCGAGCGCTGCGGCAAGCTACTAACCATCGGCTATCAGAACCGCCAGCTTGATCAAAACCGCTATCTCAAGCAGGAGGCACTTGCGGGTACCTTCGGGCAGATCTATTACAGCCGCGCCGTTGCGCTGCGCCGCCGCGCCGTTCCGACCTGGGGCGTCTTTCTGAACGAGGAAGAACAGGGCGGCGGGCCGCTGATCGATATCGGCACGCACGCGCTGGACCTCACGCTTTGGATGATGGATAATTATAAGCCGAAATACTGCATCGGCACGACCTATCACAAGCTGTTTGACAAGCTCCCCACGGGCAACGCCTGGGGCGATTGGCAGCCGGAAAAATTCACCGTAGAGGACAGTGCCTTCGGCATGGTCGTTATGGAAAACGGCGCAACGGTAAGCGTGGAGGCTTCCTGGGCAATCAACATGGCAGACACCAGAGAAGCCGCAACGCTTCTTTGCGGCACCGAGGGCGGCGGCGATACGCTGGACGGCGTTCGCATCAACGGCATCCGCCACGGAAAGCAATATCTGCTTCGCCCCGATTTTTCCGCCGGCGGCGCCGCATTCTTTGAGGGGCATAGTCAAAATGACCCCGCCCTGCGGGAGGCGGAGCAATGGCTCCGCGCCATCACAGACGGCACCGAGGTCTGCGTCAAGCCCCATGAGGCATATACCGTAACGCGGATTTTGGAGGGCATTTATCGCTCCGCACAAAGCGGCGATATTTATCGTTTCTGATTTTACCGCTCCGACTTCCGATTTCTACCGCCCCCTGCTTTTCCCGCCGCTTCTTCCGCGCGGGCAAGCAGGGCTGTTTGTATGCCCATGGCAAAAATCACAATACACACAACCGTCCCGCTGAGGGCGTTAAGCACCTGCTGATACGGCTGCACCTGCTCCCCGAGCGCAAAAAACACCGCAGTCTGCAGCGACATCAGGGAGACCAGCGCGTCGGCGCAATTGAGCTGACGGATGCAAACGAGAATGCGGCGGGTGAGCCTGCGAACACGGCGCAGCTGCAGCAGCGCATATATAATTTTCAAAAGCGCCATGGCGCCTGCCGGCACAATCCATGCGCCCGAATAGCGAAATGCCTGCCCGGCAAACACCATTTGCCACACGGCTCCGAAAAACACCAGCGCCAAGACAATCAGGCTGCGGCCGCTGCACTGCGCGATTTTTGTGCCGAGGCGCGCCCTTTTGGCATCATTGTGCATTCCCGCCGCCTGCGCCGCCGCACGCAGCAGAAAATACCGCGCAGCGGCAAGCACAACGGAATATGTCCCAAGCACCGCATACCACAACGAATGCAGCACAAACGCCGAGCAAAGCTTGAAAATTCCTGCAATCGTATTGAACGACAGGGCAAAAAAGGTGAACAGGATCGTGCGGTAGCCGTAATCCGAGATCAGATGCGCCGTGAGCGCGTTGCTTTTCAGCAATTGTTTGATCGATTGCACGCTTTTTCCCCCTTTCTTTGCAGTATACGACCGCAGACAGGCATTTTATGCGGGAATCAAAAAAACAAAACCGCTTTGCATGCGGCAAAGGCTGCCGTTTTCCGCAAAGCGGTCTATCCCCCTGTGCGGAACAAAAACTGCCGCAGCCCGAAAGGGTGCGGCAGTTTTGATTTTATTTTCAGGGCTGTGCGGGGCGCGCGTTATCCCATTTTGCGAAGAATTCCTCCTCGGTTTTGCGATAGCGCTCGGGGTCGACGGCGCAGCAATAGGTATGCCCCGCCCCCGGCACCACCAAAAGCTCTTTGGGGGAGGCGCAGGCAAGATAATTCTCAAAGGTCATTTCAATGGGCACAAAGCGGTCTGCTGTGCCGTGAATGAACAAAACCGGCACCGTCGCCCGACGCAGCTCCTGCACGGCAGAGCAGGCACCGGGGTCCATGCGCAGCTTGTGCTTATAAATCTCATCCGCAATCTTCCCTTTCACGCCGTATCCGATGTGCAGATTCTTCTGCGCAACATGGCGAAAGATCGCGCGCGGAGAGGTATAGCCGCAATCGGCAAGAATGCCGTGTACGTTTTCCGGCAGCGCAAGACCGGACGCCATAAGCACCGTCGCAGCCCCCATGGAAACGCCCGCAAGATAAATCGGCAGCTCAGCGCCGCATTTGCCGATGATAAAATTGATCCAGTCCAGGCAATCGTATCGCTCGGTCATGCCAAAGCCCATATACGCGCCGCCGCTTTCGTTCTGCCCGCGCTGCTCCACATATAAAACCGAGCAGCCGTCCTCATACCAAAATTTGCTTTGCAGCCCGAAATTTTTATACCATTTGCTTCGCCAGCCGTGAAAAGCAATGATCACGCGCCTTGGCTGCGGCGCGGGAATAAAATGCCCCACCAAGGGCGTGCCGTCATGCGCGGTAATGCGCACGATCTCATTTTCATGCGCCTGCAGGCACAGCGCCGCTTCCTGAATGGATTTTGTCAGCGCGTCATCCTTCTTTTTGGAGCCGCCGATGTGTCTATCCACCGCGTCTAAAATTTTCGGCGGGCGGCGATCCAGCGCTATGCTGACAAACAGATCTGCAATACCGAATGCCCCGCCCAGCGCCACAGCCGCCGTGCCGAGGGCCACCGCAGAGGTTTTCAAAACCTTTTTCGTTTGCTTTTTCATGAAAGCTTCACCTGCTCCTCTTCCTTATTTTTCTCTTTTGCACCGCCGCGAAAATAGAATTTTGTTTCCTGCCCGCGGCAAAGGCGCACAATATTTTTCCTGTGGCGGAAAATCAAAAGCAGGCTGCCGGCAATGCAAAGCGCAAGCGTGAGCGGCGTCTTTACGCCGAGCAGCCACAGAGTGATCACCCCGCCGACCGAAGAAACAATCGCAGCCAGAGACATGTAATGCAGTGTGAATAAAAACAGCACCAAAAGAAGCGTTGCGGCAAAGCCCGCCCATGCATCCACACACCACATGGCTGCAAGTCCGGTCAAAAAAGCCTTGCCTCCGTGAAAGCCGTACCATACGGGATAGCAATGCCCAAGCATGGAAAACAGCCCCGCATAGGCGCAGCCAAGCTGCGCATCCAGGCCCGCAGCGGAAAACAGCGCCCCGGCGGCAAGGCAGCTCAAAGCCGCCTTCGCAAGATCAAGCACCATCACGCACCATGCATAGCGAAACCCATAGATGCGCTTGAAATTCGTAAAGCCGGGGTTGCCGCTGCCGCGCATGCGGATATCCTCATGGTAGATCAGATGCGCAAGCACGATAGCCGGATTGATACCGCAAATCAGATACGGCAGCAAGGCACACAGCACAAATACCGTCTCTTTCATAGTCGTTTCCTCTTTTATGCCTTTTCTTCCTCATTCTTTGTTTTCTTTTCCGCAATCACCGCAAAGAGGCTGCGCAAACGAATCGTGACCGCACCCATATTGGAAACCTCATCGATTTTGATCTGGGTGTATTCCCGCCCCTGCGCCTGCAAAATTTCCCGCACCTCGTCACTCGTGATCGCGTCCACGCCGCAGCCGAACGAAATCAGCTGCACAAGATGCAGGTTTTCCGCGGTCGGGCGCGATGCAACATAGCGCGCCGCCGCATACAGCCGCGCATGATAGGTCCATTGGTTGCGCACGGCGGTTGCAAAAGGGGCAACACGGTCGCTGATACTGTCCTCCGTGAGCACGACTGCCCCGAGCGAGCACAAAAGCCGATCGATGCCGTGGTTGATCTCGGGATCGACATGATACGGCCGCCCGCTGAGCACAATCACCGGGCGAGAGGTCTGCGCGGCATACGAAAGCGCTTTTTCCGCCTCGGTGCGCAGCGCCGCAAAGTATGCATCGCGCGCGGCATATGCCGCCTGTGCGGCGGCACGGATGCGCTTTTTGGTCGGTCGGCAAGCCGGAAAGCGTGCGGAAAGTACGGCAAAAATGCGTGATGTAAATTGTTTTTGGTTTGCCGGAGAAAGAAAATCGCAGACAAAATTTGCATCATTAAGCCCCGGCGTATTCAGCCGCAGCAGCTGCGGATAATAGGCAACCACCGGGCAGTTGAAATGGTCGACGCCCTTGCCCTCATCCATGTTATATGACATATCCGGATAGAAAATAATATCCGGCTTTTTCGCAAGAAGCCATTCGATATGCCCATGCATCAGCTTTGCGGGATAGCATGCGGTATCGGAGGGGATATACTGCTGCCCCAGGCGATACAGCGCATGATCGGAAAAGGGGGAAACGAGCACATTGCAGTCAAGCGCGCGGAAAAACGCATGCCAAAACGGCAAAAGCTCATAGTTATTCAGCCCAAGCGGCAGCCCTACGGTCGGCGCTCCCGGCACGGCTGGCTCGTTTTGCAGCGCCGCAAGCCGCCCCTGTTTCCATGCATAAAGATTATATTCCTGCGGCGTTGCGGCTTGTTCCGCCTTTGCGCCGAGCGGCTTTGAGCAGCGGTTGCCCGCAATATAGCGCCTGCCGCCGGAAAAGGTATTCACCGTCAGCATGCAATGGTTGGTGCAGCCGTTGCAGCGCACCGAGCTCACCTTATGCGAAAATTCGGCAAGCGCCGCCGCATCCAAAATTTCGCTGCGGGCGTTCTCTTTTGCATGTGCCGCGGCATACAGCGCCGCGCCGTATGCCCCCATCAGGGGCGCATAGGCGGGTCTTGTTACATCCCTGCCCAGCTCCCGCTCAAAAGCACGCAGGACCAAATCGTTTGAAAAGGTTCCGCCCTGCACCACGATATGCTCGCCCAGCGAGGAGGCATCCGTGCAGCGGATGACCTTATAAAGTGCGTTTTTTACAACACTTACGGCAAGCCCCGCCGCAATATCCGGAACAGAGGCGCCGTCCTTTTGCGCCTGCTTCACGGCGCTGTTCATAAACACGGTGCAGCGCGAGCCGAGAGAGACAGGTGCCTTTGCATACAGCCCGACCTTTGCAAATTCCGCCGGTGTATATCCAAGCGCCGCCGCAAAGGTCTGCAAAAAAGAGCCGCAGCCCGAGGAGCATGCCTCGTTGAGATAGAGATCGTCCATCACGCCGTTTCGGATACGGAAGCATTTGATATCCTGGCCGCCGATATCAATGATAAAATCCACATCGGGCTCGCATCTTTTTGCCGCAAGATAATGTGCCACCGTTTCCACAATGCCGCAGTCCAAAGAAAACGCATGCCTCACAAGTGCTTCACCGTATCCCGTTGCGCAGGCGCCCGCAATCTCGATCTGCGGAAAATCGCGGTAAAGCGCTTCCAAATAGTCGCGCAGCATCGGAATGGGGCTGCCTTGATTCGTGCTGTAAAACGGGCGAAACAAATTGCCCTGCGCATCACACAAAACTGCCTTGACGGTGGTGGAACCGGCGTCTATGCCGAGATACATTCGCCCCCGCGGGGCTTCCAAAAGCCTTGCTCCGCCCGTCGCCCCGGCATGGCGCGCGCAAAAGGCCGCATATTCATCCTCGGAGGAAAACAGCGGCACCTCATGCTGAAACGCCTTCCCCTTGCGCGCACAAATGCGCCCGGAAAGCGCCTGCGCCGTAAACGCCTCCCCGATTTCGGAAAGCGCCGCGCCGATTGCAACGGCATACAGCGCATAATCGGGGCAGCACCCCGTCTGCCCGAGTACATCGTCAAACGCCGCGCGCAGGCTTTGGGAAAAGCTCAGCGGCCCGCCCAGATATAAAATGTTGCCCTGCGGGCGGCGCCCCTGCGCAAGCCCCGCAACCGTTTGCTCCGCAACGGCATAGAAAATGCCGGCGGCGATATTTTCCTTGCTTTCTCCCTGGTTCAGCAAGGGCTGAATATCCGATTTTGCAAACACGCCGCAGCGCGACGCAATGGTGCAAACCTTCGTATGCTTTTGCGCAAGCGTGTCCAGCTGTGCAGGCTCGCAATGCAAAAGCGACGCCATTTGGTCGATAAAGGCACCGGTGCCGCCCGCGCAGCTGCCGTTCATGCGCATTTCAAAGCCATCGGTGAGAAACAGAATTTTTGCGTCCTCCCCGCCAAGCTCGATCACCGCGTCGATCTGCGGGTCAAAGCGGGAAACGCAAAGCTTTTCCGCAAACACCTCCTGCACAAACGGCACGCCGCAATCCTGCGCGATTCCCATTCCGGCTGAGCCGGAAATCGTCGCCGCAAAGGTTTGCTGCGGAAATTTTTCCTGCAATAAAAACAGCATTTCATGCGCCGTTTCGGCAATTTTGGAATAATGACGGCGATATGCGGAAAACAGCACCTCTCCCTCCTCGGAAAGCACCGCGCATTTGAGTGTGGTCGATCCGATATCGAGCCCCAAGCGATTCATGCCTTTTCCTCCGTTTTCTCCGGTGCGCGGCTGTTCCCGTTTTTCTCATTTCTGCGGGCGATTGCAAGCATCAGGCGAATGCGATTTTCCTGATTCACGCGGGAAGCGCCCGCATCATAGTCCACGGGGAATATATTCGCATCGGGATACAGCGTGCGCAGCCGCCGCACCGTCCCTTTTCCGACGATGTGATTGGGCAGGCAGCCAAACGGCTGCGCACAGATGATATTGGGATATCCCCGCTCGATCAGCGCCGCCGCCTCTCCCGGCAAGAGCCAGCCCTCGCCCATTTTCACACCGCGGTCGATCACATTGCCCGCAAGCTCATACACGCGGTCAAAGGTCACGGGCGGCGTAAATTGCGGGTAGGGTTTGAGTGCGCGCAAAAGCGTCTCTTCCCAACCGTTTGCAATTTTCAGCGCGGCGCGGCAGGCAGCAAGGCGGATTCCGCTGCCGCCGTAATAGGTATGGTCCACATCGGCATTGGCAAAGCAATATTGGAAAAACCCGAGCACGCCCGGCACCATGACCTCGCAGCCCAGCGCATGCAAAAGCGCCTCAAGGTCGTTGTTGCCAAGCGCCGAATATTTCACATAAATCTCCCCGACGATGCCGACCTTTGAAAGAGCTTTCTTTTCGAGCGGGATCGCCGCAAAATCGCGCACCATGGCATCCAGATTGCGGTGCATGGAGGCTCCCGTCAGCCCCTGCTTTTTGCGGAACTGCCCGGTAAGGTTTTTCACCCATTTTTCCTCCAAGCTGCGCGTTTGCCCCGGTTCTTTTTCATAGGGCATGGTCTGGTTTTTGAGCAACAGGAGCATATCCCCGTACACAAGGGAGCGCAGCCCGCACAAAATCATGCCGGGAGTGATCTTAAATCCGCTGTATTTTTCATAGCCCCCGAAGCTCAGAGAAATCACCGGGACATCGTCCATGCCCATGCGGTGCAGCGCCTTGCGCAAAAGGCAAATATAATTGGAGGCGCGGCAGCCACCGCCGGTCTGAAACTGAATCAGCGCGGTATGATGCGGATCAAAATCGCCGCTTTGCAGGGCGTACAGCTGCTGCCCGAGCATGCAGATTGCCGGATAGCACACATCGTTATGTAAATATTTCAGACCGAGATCAATGACCTCTCTGCCCCGATAATGCACGATGCGCAGCCGATAGCCGTACATCAGAAAAACCTCGGACAACAGCTCCATATGCGTCGGAAAAATATCGGGGGCAAGAATATCATAACTCTGCCGCATTTCTTTTGTAAAATCCACCGGCATGGGCAATGCTCCTTTTCCCTTGGTTTTGTTTTATTGCAGAATCAGCAAAAATTCATACACCGCCTGCCCGCCGTCGATTTCATACAGCTCGGTGCGGGGCATGGCGCTCCGCACGCGCGCATGCAGCGCCGCTTTCTCCTGTGCGCTTACCTCTGCACCGTAAATTGCAAGCAGAATTTCATGCTGCGCGGCGCCAAGCTTTGCAAGCAGCTGCATTGCCGTTTCAACCTTATCCGCATCGCTTGCATACATGGTTTTGCCCGCAAAGCCGATATAGTCGTTTTCGCGGATGGCAACCCCGTCAAGCTTGGCATCCCGCACGGAGCGGCTCACCTCTCCGGTAAGCACATCCTGCATGGCATCTTCCATCTCTTTCGCGATTTCGGCGCTGTCGCCGCTGTCATAGGAGTGCATGGCAAGCGCCGCATAGCCCTGACCGATATCGCAGCTGGGAACAACAATCACCTGCGCGCCCTCGTAGAGCGCCGCCGCCTGCTTTGCAGCCAGCAGAATATTGCCGTTATTGGGCAGAACAAAAATCGTTTTTGCGCAAACCGCATCAAACGCACCGATGAAGTCCTCGGTGCTCGGGTTATGCCCCTGCCCGCCCTCGATCACAAAATCGGCACCGAGCTGTCGGAAGGTATCGCAAAGCCCCTGCCCCGTGGCAACGGTGACGATCGCATACTCCTTTTTTTCCTTCGGGGATTGCGCCTCAAAAGCGTTCTGCACGGTCGATTCATGGTGCTGCAGCGTCATGTTTTCGATTTTCACCGTCAGATATTCGCCGAAATTTTGGCAATATTCCAGCACCGCGCCGGGGTGCATCGTATGGACATGCACCTTGACAACTGTGCCTGTTTTGAACGCAACAATGGAATCGCCGCGCTCGGAAAGCCAGGCAGTCAGCGCGTCGGTATCAAATGCATCCACATCGCATTTGCTGCGCTGCAGCTGCAAAAGAAACTCCGTGCAATATCCGAATTCCATGACGCTGTCCTCGGTGAATGCGGAAAAATCCACCGTCTGCCGCGGCTCGGAAAATGCCATCTCCGCCTGCGCGATTTCTTCGCCGCGCGCCGTTCGCAGCATGCCGTCCACTATATAGTAAAGCCCCGCTCCGCCGCTGTCGATTACGCCCGCCTCTTTCAAAACCGCAAGCAGCTCCGGCGTGCGCTGCAAGGAATCACCCAGCGCTTTGAAATAATCCTGCCCGAATTCGGAAAAGCTTGTCTGCGCATGAATTCTGCCCTGCGCATAGTCCGCAGCCTCACGCGCAACGGTAAGGATGGTTCCCTCCGTAGGTGTAACAACGGCAGCATAGGCATACCGCACGCCGCTTTGCAGCGCTTCGGCAAACTCGGATACATCGGCTGCCGCAATGCCGTGCAGCCCCGCCGCGATGCCCGCAAACAGCTGCGATAAGATTACGCCGGAATTGCCTCTGGCGCTGAGCAGCATACCGCTTGCCAGCCCCTCGCTGACAACGCAGAGATCGTCCCCCGTCATTTCCTGCGCACGATGCAGCCCCCCGCCGATCGTCAGACACATGTTTTCGCCCGTATCGCCGTCCGGAATCGGAAAAACATTGAGATCGTTGACAATTTTAGCGTTCGCCCGCAGCTGTGCGGCACCGCCGGCGACCAGACGCAAAAAGGTCTGCCCGTCAAGTCGGCGCAAAAGTTCCGTCTGCACCGCGCTCACCCCCGATAGGTCACTTCTTTACCGAAGGCATACAGCCCGATAGTGTCCGGTCCGACGGACGCGCCGATGATCGGCCCGATAAAAGTCGTATAGGTCGATTTGCAGGGAATTTCCTTTTCCACCATCTCGCGCAGCTGTCCCGCTTCCTCGGCGCAGTCCGCATGCACGATATAGATGCACTGCTCTTCCGGGTTTACGATATTCTCCTTCATCAGAGAAACGACCTCCTGCAAAGAACCCTGTCTGCCCTTGACCTTTTTGAATGCACTCTGATACCCTTCCGCATCCGCAATAAGGATCGGCTTGACGCCGAAGAGATTGCCGAAAAAGGCGGAGGATGCTTTCACTCTGCCCGCGCGCTTGAGGCAATCCAGCGAATGCACGGTGACAAATTCGTTAACGGTGTTTCGCATGGCAAGAATTTTTTCATGGATTGCCTGCGCGTCAAGCCCCTCGTCGCGCAGCCCGGCAGCCTTCATGGCGAGCATCCCCTCGCCGATGCAGGCATTGAGCGAATCGATGCAGAAAATTTTCGCATCCGGATAGCTCTCCAAAAGCTTTTTGGCAACCACGGTGCCGGTATTGACGGAGCTTGACTGCTTTAAGGAGCAGCCGATGTACACAAGATCAAAGCCCTCTTCCAGATATTTGCCGAAGACGCGCTCAAATTCATCCGTCGGCACCTGTGTGGTCAGAATGCGGTTGCCCGCTCGCATAATGTCATACAGCTCTTTGGGCGTATAGTACTCAAAATCAAGGCTTGCCCACTGCTCTTTGCCCTCATATACGGTTTTCATCCGGACATAATCAATGTCGTATTGCTCCCGCAGCTCGCGCGGCAGATCGGAACAGGAATCGGTAATGATTTTTACGGGTCTCATAGATAGTTCTCCTTTTCTTCTTTTCAGTTTTTGTTTGTTTTATGCTTTGCCGCGGCACGGAGCGTTTTCTCCGTTTCGCGGATCTTGGCTGCGGCATCGCGCAAACGCTGCAGGGTCTTTTCGCGGTCCGGCGCTTTAAAATGCAGCGTCGGGAACGCGCGCAGTACACGGCGCTGCTGCAAATTCAACCGCTCTTTCAGAGCGGAGCGCACCTGCACGGCATTTTGATAGGCATCGCTTTCCTGCCATTTGTCCTTGGCGGCTTCTCTTTCCCGCTCAAGATATGCGCCCAGCTCCTGCATTTTGGTATGGAAGGAGGCGAGCGAACGCAGCGTGATCACAAGGTCGGTCACAAAGATACAAAGCAGCGCCGCACAGAGAATATGCATCCACAGCGGCGGAATGCGATCCGTCACAGAGCGCACCAGCGGGTGCAGCCCGAGCACAAGCGCGACGGAAAACGCGCCGAACACCACGGCGCCGATGAGGCAAATGCGCCCGTTGAGATTGCATTTGCGCTTTGAATAGTCCCACCAGCGGGCATGAAACAGCTTCTCCATGCAATATGAGGTGAGATACTCCAAAGTGCAGCACACAAGCGCGCCGAGGAAAAACAGGAGCACGGGATTTTGAATTCTGCCTAAAATCAGAATCACAAGCACGGCGCCGCTGCCGTAGATCGGGCAATACGGGCCGTTGAGAAAGCCGCGGTTGATCCATTTTTTCTGCGCGACGGAGCACAGAATGCTTTCATAGATCCAGCCGATGCAGCTGTAAATCATCAGCCACAGATAATACGTCTCAATTGTTGTAAGAATATGCAACGGGGTCTCTCTCCTTTCATTTCTGAAAAAGTCGGGCACAGCTCACGGCGCGATCGCCGCAAACGAAAGCACAAGATCAATGAGTAAAATGCCGACATACCCGCCCAAAAAGAAAATGCAGATGCCGTTTGACAAAAACACATGCAGCCCGCGGCGGATAAATGGATGCAAAAAGAGCGAATATACTGCGCACAGCGCCGCCCATGCCAGCAAAAACGAAGGGCAGATCACCCCCATGATATTGCCGAAATATCCGGTATAGTCCCAAAGGCGGATGCCGTAGCGCTGCAGATAAAAATATCCGGTGAAAAATTCAAGCACACCCGCCGCAAGCGTTTGCAGCAGCACGGAAAGGAAAAAGCGGGTCTTCGGATTTTTGGCAAGGGGCACCCGAATACAGTTCATCACATAAATCAGAGCAAAGCCGAACCCGTAGATCGGCACGCACGGCCCATGCAAAAAACCGGGCTTGATCAGCTGGTGCTCCGCCGTTGAGCGATAAATCGTTTCAAGCAAAAATCCGCAGCTTGCCCCGAAGGCAAACAGCGCGGAAAATGTGATCAACAGACGCCCCACATGGCTTTTTGCGCCGCAGTCCGGAATTGCCTTTTCATCATAGACCCTCTCCCGGCGCGCAATGAGAGAAGAAAACATAAAAAAGCCCTCCTCACGGTTTGATAAAAACGGTCAGCCCAAATCGTCGATGCTTTTGCCGACGCTTTCCTGCGCCGTCGCTTTATATTGGTTATTGATGATTTTTACGGCGGTCAGCACGGTGCTGATATTAAGCACACCGTCCAGAATCAGCGAAATGCCGAGCAGCTCCGTCATCACGGCAAGGCTTGCGCTCGGGCGGAAAATCAAAACGCAGCCGAACACGCAGGTCACAACGGCGGCAACCAGAATCAGCCACCATTTGCGAATGCCGAACGGCTTTGCATCCATAGCGATCTGCACCTTGAACAGCCCGTCGGACAAAATCAGAATGCCGAGCACCGTGCAAAAGAACAAAAGCGTATCCTTGGTGTGCAAGAACAGGCAGCTGCCCAGCGCTATCATCAAAATACCGCCGGCAAGGTCGTTTTCAAACGCCAGACGGAACAGATCCTTGGAAAAATACCCGACGATTTTGATCATGCCGAATACAATCAACAAAATACCGCAGGTGATCCCGACGGTGCGGATCGAGAGCTGCGGAAAAATGATCAGCATCACGCCGAGCACACTCATTAGAGCGGAAATCGCAATATAGCCGATTTTTGCAATCCGCATCGGTGCAACAGAACGCATCCGTGCGCCTCCTTTCACTTGCAAAGAAAGTTTCGGGCGCAGAAAATTTGTGCCCACTTTGCCAAGTTCAACAGATACAGTATAGAAAAAACGGCACCCTGTCACAACGGACAGGATGCCGACATTGTTACTTTTTTGGACACTTGACGAAAAATGACGAAAAAAAGTTCCTCTTTATCCCATTTGGCAGCGACCGAGCATCTCCTCGGCGCTTTTTTCGCAAAGATAGCAGGCGCGGCAAATCAACGGGTCGATATCCGTTTTCAGCCCTTCCATCAACCAGTGCAGCAAAAGTCCGAACAGCTCGCTGCGATAGATGCCGATAAGAATCGCCCTATCCTGCGGCGCAATTTCCCGCGCGCCGACCTGCGCCCCGATATAGAGCCTTGCCACCGTATCGCAAAGCCTCAACAGTCCTTTTTCATAAGAATCGCGGCTCATGGAGCGGTAAATATGCAAAATGGCACGGCGGTTTTCAAGAATATGCGCAGTGATGCTGCGCAGGCATTCCTCCAAAGAGGAAAGATTTTTGCAGGAATGGATCGCGCGCTCCGTATCCTCCGTTACGACCTCCTCCAGCAAAGAGGGGATGTCCTGATAATGATAATAAAAGGATTTGCGATTGATCCCGCAATTTTCCACAATCAGCTTCACGCTGATCTCGCTCAGCGGCATTTCATCCAGCAGCTTTGTAAAGGTCTGCTTAATATGCATCTTTGTGAAATTTGCCGTTTCCGTCGCCTCCTTTTCATTTTCGTCTTTTTACTTACCGTATTGTAACACATTTTTCAAAAAAGCGCAAGTGAAAAAGAAAAGGAGAGGCAAATATTCCTCTCCTTTTTTCATTTAGTGAATGTCAACGGATTTGCCCGTCTCGGCGCTCTTATAGATCGCATCGATCATCTTCATCAGCACAACGCCGTCCTCGGCAGGGGCGCGGCATAGCGTGCCGTTGCGGCAGCAATCGACAAAATGCGCAATTTCCGCGCAGAAGGTCGGCTCAAATTCAAATTCGGGGTCCTTTTTCGGCAGAAGCTTTTGATCCTCGGGGGAAAGCTTTGTGTATACCTTGAACGGGTCAAGGCGGATACCGGCTTTGGTGCCGAACAGCTCCACATAGCTGTAATCATCCTCAATGTTCAGGTTGAAGCTTGCCTCAACCGTCAGCGTCAGGCCGTTATCGAATTTCACAACGCCGCTGGTGAAATCCTCGACATTGAACGGATGGTCGCCGCCGTCCTTGATAAACCATGCCTTGGGATCCAGATCGTCCCCAAGGGGAAGCCCGGAGAAGGTGGAGCCGAAAGCGCTGATAGGCATAGGGCTGCCGGAAAGATAGCGCACCAGGTCCATCACATGCACGCCGAGGTCAATCAGCGGACCGCCGCCGGAAAACGCCTTATCGCCGAACCAACCGCCCGGGCAGCCTCTGCGGCGCAGATAAACGGCCTTTGCATAATAAATATCGCCGAGCAGGCCTGCGTCGATGCATTTTTTGATAGCCTCGGCATCCTTGCCGAAGCGGCGGACAAAACCGACCTCAAGCAGCTTGCCCGTGCGCTTTGCGGTGTCCAGCATTTTCTGTGCCTGCGCAGCGTTGAGCGCCATAGGCTTTTCGCAAAGAACGTTGATGCCTGCCTCGAGCGCTTCAATCGTCGGGTCGCAATGCGCGCTGTTCCAGGTCGTTACGCTGATTGCATCCAGATTTTCTTTTTGATACATTTCGCGGCAATCGGTATAAACCGCGGGAATGCCGTATTTTTCCGCATATTTCTTTGCCTTTTCGCCGTCGATATCGCAGCATGCAACCACCTCGACCGTATCCGGCAAAGCCTGATAGCCCATCATATGATATTGGCTGATTCCGCCGGTACCGACAATACCGACTCTGAGTTTACGATCCATATTGTATTCCTGCCTTTCTTTGCACTGCCTGCACTTTCTCATCCGATTATAGCACACCCCCTGCCCCTTGGCAAGAGGCAACGAAAAAATTATCGCCTTCCTGCCGCAATCCCGGACAAGAATGTGAACAAATTGAAAACATAAAGCGGCGCAAGTTGCAATTAAGGGCAAAATTTAGTATAATTACTGGGATATCGGAAAATCCGATCGTAAAACAGAGAGGAGCGTTTTTGTGAGACCTTCGGATGTTTATCGCAAAGCTGCCCCCGCATTTCGGCAGGGCCTTTTGTGGGAGCTTGCTCTTGTCGCCCTGTTCACGGGGCTCTTCGCCGTATCCGTCGGGCTTGGTTCCCTGGCTTCGGTATGGCTCGCCATCCTGCTTGCATTGGTTTGGATTATTGTATGCGCCTTTGTTGCATACTTCTATTGGAAAAACATCGGCTGGCGCATTGAAGCGGGCGCAATCGGGCTTATGACCATGCGCATCACCGAAAACCGCATTTATCAGGACCCGGTCCTGGCGGCGCGCAACCTTGCAAAATACCGTTTTTCCTCCTATGAGGAATATCGCGATGCCAGAGAAAACGCCTCCCGTGCGATTCGCCAGCTGCAAAGCTATTTTGAGCGCGTGAGCGACCCTGCGGGCGATATGCCCGGCATGGGGCTTTTGGTCACGGTGGGCAAGTTTTTGCAGCATCTTTATCTGCGCTTTGTGCGCAATGCCTGCATCGGGTACAGCTTTTGGTGCCATGATATGCCGCTGTTTCAGGCAATGTCGGACGGGGTCGCCGTTTATGCCTACAACTGGCGCCGCCTGACCAAGGATGCAACCGAAATCGTTACCCTGGAGGCGCTGCTCATCATTCTGCCGACCACGCTGCTCTCCGTTGGCATGATCGCGCTGTTCGGCGCAATCGGACTTTCCGCCTACTCCTACTACGCCGTGATCTTATCGCTGATGCTGATTTTTGTGCTCAAGCGCGGGCTGATCAACCCGCTGCTCGGGGCAAAGCAGCTGCTCTCCTATGTGGAGGACGCGCAAAAAACCGTGCTGACGGACAAGCTGTTTTTGCAGCTTTGCCATGTCTCCCACGAATATCGCCGACTGCTCAGCCGCGCGCAGGAGGAACAAAACCCGAAGCGGAAAACAAAAAAACGCCGCACGGCGCAAAAAGTCGTCTGCCCGGTTTGCGGTACGGAAAATGCCCCCGCCGCGGCGCAATGCGCACGATGCGGCGAAATTTTAACAAAGCGCCGCTGAGGCGATTCAAACAGAAAGGCATGGTGTGAAAACTATGGCAGAGCTACTTTCCAAGAACGACAACCGCAGCTGTTATTGCGCACAGCTTTGCAAAGCGGATATCGGCAAAGAAGTAACCGTGATGGGCTGGTGCCAGCGGCAGCGGGACCTCGGCAGCCTGATTTTTATCGATCTGCGCGACCGCAGCGGCATCATTCAGCTGGCATTTGACCCGGATACGGATAAGGATGTATTTGCAAAGGCATTTACCGCGCGCGCGGAATATGTCCTTTTGGCAAAGGGCAGGGTACGCCCCCGCGGGGAAGGCGCAATCAACAAAAATCTGCCAACGGGCGAAATCGAAATCGCCGTTTCGGAGCTGAAAATTCTCTCTGCGGCACAAACGCCGCCTTTTGAAATTGAAGAAAACAGCGACGTGCGCGCCGAGCTGCGGCTGAAATACCGCTATCTCGATCTGCGCCGCCCGGATATGACGCGCAACCTTATCGCGCGCCACCGCATTGTCAAAATCGCACACGATTATTATGACGACAACGGCTTTTTGGAAATCGAGACGCCGTGCCTGATCAAGCCGACGCCCGAGGGCGCGCGCGATTATCTTGTGCCCAGCCGCATTCACCCCGGCAAGTTTTATGCGCTGCCGCAGTCCCCGCAGCTTTACAAGCAGCTCTTGATGCTCTCGGGCTATGACCGCTATATGCAGATTGCCCGCTGCTTCCGCGACGAAGACCTGCGCGCGGACCGCCAGCCGGAATTCACGCAGATTGACCTTGAGATGTCCTTCGTGACCGAAGATGATGTCATCGCCGTGAACGAGGGCTTTTTGAAAAAGCTTTTCTCCGAATTTCTCGGCATCGAGCTTTCCCTGCCGCTGCAGAGAATGCCCTGGAAAGAGGCGATGGAGCGCTTCGGCTCCGATAAGCCCGATCTGCGCTTCGGCATGGAGCTGTGCGACCTTTCCGATGTGCTGCGCGGCTGCTCGTTCCGTGTCTTTGCCGATACGCTGGCAAAGGGCGGCTCTGTGCGCGCCGTGAAGGCTGAGGGCGCGGCAAAGCGTTTCTCCCGCAAGGAAATCGATGCGCTCACAGAATTTGTAAAATCGTATCGCGCCAAAGGGCTTGCCTGGTGGAAGAGCGCGGACGGCGAGGTTTCCTCTTCCTTTGCCAAATTCCTCAGCGAGGAAGAAATGCAGGCGGTCGCCGCGCGCCTTGCCCTGAAGGACGGCGATATCTGCTTCCTCGTTGCGGATAAAAACAAGGTTGTTTTCGATGCGCTCGGCGCGCTGCGCTGCGAGCTTGCCCGCCGGCTTGACCTTTGCGATCCGAATGAATACAAGCTGCTTTGGGTCACCGAATTTCCGCTTTATGAATACGACGAAGAGGAAAACCGCTACTACGCGATGCACCACCCCTTCACCGCGCCCATGGACGAGGACCTGCCCTATATGGACACCGACCCCGCCCGCGTGCGTGCAAAGGCTTACGATATCGTGATCAACGGCTATGAGGCGGGCGGCGGCTCCATTCGGATTCATTCTCCCGAAATTCAGAATAAAATGTTTGAAGTGCTCGGCATGAGCGAGGCGGAGCGAAACGAAAAATTCGGTTTTCTGCTCAATGCCTTCCGGTACGGCGTTCCGCCGCACGGCGGCATGGCGTTCGGGCTGGATCGCCTTGTGATGCTTTTGCTCAAAACGGACGATATCCGCAATGTAATTGCATTCCCCAAGGTGCAGAACGCAAGCGAACTGATGAGCGGCGCGCCCTCCCTGCCCGATCAAAATGCACTGCAGGAGCTGAATATCGCCGTAACCAAAACAGAGGAAGAAACCGCCGCAGACTGAAGCGGCGCGAGGTGAATGCATGCGGCAGATCACAATTTCGGCAAACGACGGCGGGCAGCGGCTGGATAAATTTCTGCAAAAATTCATGCCCGCACTGCCGCAGGCGCTGATGTATCGGTATCTGCGCGAAAAGCGTGTGCGCATCAACGGCGAGCACTGCAAAAGCGGAGAGCGCCGGCTTTGCCGCGGCGATGTGCTCACCCTTTATATCCGCGATGAGTTTTTCCGGGCGCCGAGCGCCGCCGATGCCTTTGCACATAAAAAGGCGCGTGTCTGTGTGATTTATGAGGATGAAAATCTTCTGATCGCGGAAAAGCCCGCGGGACAGCTTTGCCACGCGGGAGACGGAGACGGCGCGGAAAATGCCGATACCCTGATCGATCATATCAAGGCATATCTGCATGAGCGGGGCGAATATGACCCCGCCGCGGAGCAATCGTTTGTGCCCGCGCTGTGTAACCGCATTGACCGCAATACCGCCGGGCTTGTCCTTGCGGCAAAAAATGCGGAGGCGCTGCGGCAGATGAATCTTGTGATCCGCGAGAAAGAAGGCCTTGAAAAATTCTATCTTTGCGCCGTGCACGGTGCTGCCGCGCCGTGCTGCGGAACGCTGCGGGATTATCTGCGTAAGGACGCACAGCAAAAGCGCGTGTTCTTATCAAAAATGCCGCAAAAGGGCGCAAAGCTTGCCCTGACGCAATATTGCACGCTTGCAAAAAACGAAACGCTTTCCCTGCTGCTTGTGCGGCTTATCACCGGGCGAACGCACCAGATCCGCGCGCAGTTTGCAAATGCGGGCATGCCGCTGCTGGGAGACGGAAAATACGCCGTCAACAAAGCGGACCGCGCGCTCGGCTATAAATCGCAGGCGCTGTATGCCGCATGCCTGCGGTTTTCACTGCCGCCGGAGCACTTTTTCGGCTATCTTTCCGGTCGGCTTTTCTTTGCCCCGCCCGCGCACATCTGGTTTTTGCGGGAATTTTCCGATTTTCCGTCCAACGAAGCGGATTTTTTGAAAAATGTAAAAAAAGCTCTTGATTTCCCCAAGGATTTGTGATACAATAACACTTGTGTCCGACTCGGACGGTTTATTTGTTTGCATTCCCCCCCGTCAAAACGGCGGGCGGAGCGAAAAAGTTCAGTACAGGAGGTGTGGCTGTCATGGCAAAATGCAGTGTTTGCGGAAAAGGTGTTGTGTTCGGTAACAATGTGTCCCACTCCCACAGAAAAACCAACAGAACATGGAAGCCCAATATCAGAAGAGTCAAAGCCGTGGTAAACGGTACTCCGAAAACCGTTTATGTTTGTTCTCGTTGTCTCCGTTCCAACAAGATTACAAGAGCAATCTGAATTGATCGGGTAAAGCCGTCGCGCAGGAAACATGCGCGGCGGCTCTTTTTCTTGCAGTTTTGCCCATTTCATGTTCATATTTCTGACCTATTTCAACTACAATTTATACCTTTATTTTTCTGTCGAAATGGGTACAATAAACGCGGTATCGGAAAAGGAATGCCGTGCTTTTTGCGCGCATTCCTTGGAAAGGAAGCATACACCCTTGAACTCCAAAGAAAATACAACAAAAAAGAGGCTCTCGAAAAAGGGCATTTTTCTCTCGGTGATCGGGCTTGTCTGCGTGGTGCTCGCCATCAGCGGCGTGCTGATCGGCGGCAGAGAAAAAGAACCGGTCGGGCAGCTCATGCGGGACGCCGTTTTGCATGAGGGCGACAAGATCGATCTCTTCGGTCTGTCCGTCAACCCCTCCGTGCTCTCCGGGCTGATTCTGACGGCTGCCCTGCTCTTTCTTGCGCTGCTTTTGCGGCTGTTTGTCATTCCGCATTTTGAACTCGTCCCGAGAAAGCTGCAAAACTGCATTGAGGCGCTCACAGAGCTGTTTGAAAAGCTCGCGCGGCAAAACAGCCCCGCCCATCAGGGCTTTATCGGCGCCTATTGCTTCAGCGCCGGCGTTTACATCTTCTGCGGCACCTGCTTTGAGCTGCTTGGGCTGCAGGTCGTTGCAAAAAGCGGAGAATCCGTTTCTTTGCCGGCCGTCAGTGCAGATATCAATGCCGCAATCGCGCTCGGCTTTTTCTCCTACGGCGTGATTCTCTTCGGCGGGCTCATCATCAACGGTCCGCGCGGCGCTTTCCATGCCTTAAAGGATTTTTCATTGCCTATTTCCATGAGCTTTCGTCTGTTCGGCGCGCTGCTGAGCGGTCTGCTTGTGACGGAGCTTGTATACTACTATTTATCTCTTTCCTTTGTGCTTCCTGTCATCGTCGGCATTCTGTTCACGCTGTTGCACGCGCTGATTCAGGCTTATGTGCTGACGATGCTGACCGCCATGTTTTACGGCGAAGCAACCGCACCGCATACCGAGAAACCCAAAAAAGAAAAAAAGAAATTACAAAAGGCAGGTACAAATCAATGAAACACATCAAATCGCGTCTTGTCGCCCTTCTCACCCTTTTGGCTCTGCTTCTTTCCGTGTGCACCCTCGCGGCAGCCGCTGCAAATGAGGAGCCCACGGCGCCTGCCGCCACAGCCCAGTCCGAGACGGAAGGCGCAGCCGATTCCGCGGCAAGCACCGCCGCTGCCGAGACAACGCTGAAAAGCGCAAAAGCATGGTCTGCTGGCATTGTCATCGCCGTCGCAGCAGCCGTCGGTGCGCTTGCAATGGGTCTTGTGATTATGAAAACGGTTTCCTCCATTGCGCGCCAGCCGGAAGCGGGCGATTCCATCCGTTCGGGCATGATGCTCGGTCTGGTCTTTATCGAGACGGCAATCATTTATGCCCTCATCGTTGCAATCCTGATCGTATTTGTTCTCTGAGTTTTTCAACCGTTCAAACAGAAAGGGCAAAGCAATGCCGTTAAATATTGATTTTCAACAAATTCTTTTGCACATGCTGAATTTCGTGATCCTGTTTGCAGGGCTCGGACTTCTGCTGTATACCCCTGTGCGCCGTTTCCTGAACAAGCGGCACGATGATATTGCAAAGAAAGAGGCGGATCTTGCGCAGAAGGCGGAGCAGCAGCAGGATATTCTCAGCCATGCAAAAGCGCTTGAGCAACAGGCGCAGGAGCGCGCCGCCGCAGATTGCAGCCGCATGCAAAAGGAAGCGGAGGAAAAAGCCGCCGCATTGCTCCGGCAGGCAAAGGAAGAAGCTGCCGCAATCCGCGCAAAAGCGGAACAGGACGCAAAAGATATCCGCGCCGGGGCGCTGGAAAATGCCCGTTCGGAGCTTGCGGAGCTCAGCGTAAAAATTGCCTCTTCCGTGCTGGAAAAAGAACTGGATCCTGCCGCGGAGGATGCATTGATTGACGATGCGCTTCGCGCGTGGACAAGCGCAAAGTGAGGCAGCCCATGGAAGCAAAAACACATTCCGTCACCGTCGTCACCGCGGCACCGCTTTCGGATGCGCGCCTTGCCAAGCTGCATGCGGCATGCGCCGCACGCTATGGGGCGGATTATACGCTGGAATGCCTTGTGGACGAGGCGCTCATCGGCGGGATCCGCATCTTTGACAACGGCACCATGATCGACGGCACCGTACTCGGGCGTCTCGGCGCCGTCAGGGCAAAGCTTCTGCACACCGTGCAGGCACAGGAGGACAGCCATGGGTCTTGATTTGCGTGTTTTAACCGATGAATTTAAGCAGGCGCTGGGCAGCATTGAGGAAAACCTCACTCCGGCGGTATCCGCAGGGCGTGTGATTGCCTGTGCAGACGGCGTTGTGACCGTACAGGGGCTTCCCGCGGTACGCTGCGGAGAGCTGATCCTGCTCGGCGAGCATGCCCATGCGCTTGTAATGAACCTGGAAGAGGATTGCGTCGGTGCGATTCTGCTTTCCGATGCGGATGAGGTTTCGCAGGGAGATATTGCGCGCTGCACCGGAAAAATCATCGGTGTTCCCTGCGGGGATACGTTGCTCGGCCGCGTGATCGACCCGCTCGGAAATCCTTTGGACGGAAAAGGCGCGCTGCATGCCGACACGGAGCGCCCCATTGAATTTCCCGCGCCCGATGTTTTCGGCAGGAAAAAGGTCAGCCGCCCGCTGTTTACCGGTATCACCGCCATCGACAGCATGATCCCGATCGGGCGCGGTCAGCGCGAGCTGATCATCGGTGACCGGCAAACCGGAAAAACCACCGTTGCCGTGGATGCCATTCTTTCGCAAAAGGGCAAAGGCGTTGCCTGCGTCTATGTCGCAATCGGGCAAAAGCTTTCCACCGTACGGCAGATCATCGATACGCTTGCGGCGCACGGCGCGCTTTCTTATACCACCGTCGTCTGCTCCACTGCGGGGCAAAGCGCCCCGATGCAGTATATCGCGCCGTACACCGGCACCGCCGTTGCGGAGCATTTCTGCTATACCGGGCGCGATGCGCTGATCGTCTACGATGATCTTTCCAAGCATGCCGTGGCATATCGCGCCATTTCCCTGCTGCTTGGGCGCCCAAGCGGTCGCGAAGCATATCCGGGTGATATTTTCTATATTCATTCCCGCCTTTTGGAGCGTGCGGCACAGCTTTCCGATGCGCTCGGCGGCGGCTCGCTGACGGCGCTTCCTATTGTTGAAACGCTCGGCGGCGATATTTCCGCCTATGTGCCGACCAATATCATCTCCATCACCGACGGGCAGATTTATCTTGAAAGCGAGCTGTTTCACAGCGGCGTGCGCCCTGCCGTAAATGTCGGGCTTTCCGTTTCCCGCGTGGGCGGCAGCGCGCAGTATCCCGCGATTCGTGCCGTATCCGGAAAAATTCGGCTGGAATTGGCGCATTACCGCGAAATTGCGCAATTCAGCCAGTTCGGCGCCGATCTCGAAGCAGGCGCAAAAGCAACGCTTCTGCGCGGCGAACGCCTGACAGAGCTGCTCAAGCAAAACGAACACAGTCCCCGCAGCGTTTGTAAAATGGCTACGGAGCTGATGCTCATGAGCGAAAACAAGCTCGGCTCGGTCGCCCCCGCCGATGTGCGCGCGGTGCTGGATGCTTTCTGTGATCGATTTGAGGATACCAATGCAGCCCTTGTCGATGCAATCGAACAAAGCGGGCAAATGACCGATGCACAAAAAGCGCAGATTCTTTCGGCATTTGACAGCTACGGGGTGGCACAATGAACACAAGAGAGCTGCAAAACCGCATTGATGCCATCCGCGCGACGGGAAAAACGACGCGCGCCATGGAGATGATCGCCTCCTCTAAGCTGGAGGGCTCCATGCGGCGTTCCGTCGTCAGCACGCAATATCTTGAAACCATGCATGATGCCGTCTCCCGCCTGTTTGCAGCAAAGCCGTTTTCGCATCCGTTTTTGTCCGGGCATGCGGGCGGTGAGGATGCGCTCATCGTCATCAGCGCAGACAAAGGTCTGTGCGGCGATTACAATCATGCGATTTTGAGCCATGCCGATCGTTTTTTGGCGCAGCACCCGTCCGTTGACCGCATTTTGGCTGTGGGCTATACCGCCGTGGAGCATTTCGGGCAAAGCGGCTATAAAATGAATAACTACTATGCGCACCTGCAGGAGCCGCACGCCTATGACGCCATTATGCTTGCGGACGACCTTTTGAAGCAATATCTGGAGCATCAATATCATACCGTATATCTTGCCTTCACGAAAATGCTCCGCCCCGGCATATATGAAACAACCGTGGAAAAGCTTCTGCCCATTGCCGTTTCCCCGGCGCCGGAGCCCTCGGCGCTTTCCATGGAGCCGTGCGGGGGAGAGGAGCTGACCGGGCTGCTCTCGCAAACGGTAATGGCGCAGATTTACAGCGCATTGGCAGACAGCGACTATGCCATGCAGTATGACCGCATGCTTGCCATGCGAAAATCAACGGAAAACGGTGAGGAGATGGTGCGTCGGCTGACGCTGCAATACCATCGCATGCGCAAAGAACGCATCACCGCAGAGCTGCAAACACTTGCACATGGGGAACAGAAATCCCGCTGAGCAAAACGGAGAATCATTATGGAAAAAACAATGCAAGGAGTTGTCGTCAGAATTGTCGGGTCCGTTGTGGATGTCCGCTTTCCCGGGCACCTGCCGCGGCAGGGCGATATTCTGACGATCCAAACCGAAACCGGCACCGTATCCCTTGAGGTCATGGCGCATCGCCGCGGCAGCGTCTGCCGCTGCATTGCCCTGCAGCCGACCGACGGGCTTTTCCGCGGGCTTGCCGTACAGCCAAGCGGCGCCTGCTTACAGGTACCTGTCGGCGCAGGAACGCTCGGCCGCGTAACGGACGCCCTCGGCCGCCCCATCGACGGCAAGGGAGAGATCAAGGGGCCGCGCCGCGGGATTTATGCCCCCGCGCCGACGCTGCTTGAGCAGCGCCCCGTGCGCGATGTGCTGCAAACAGGTATCAAGGTCATCGACCTGCTCACCCCGTATGCGAAGGGCGGAAAAATCGGTCTGTTCGGCGGCGCCGGTGTCGGCAAAACAGTGCTGATTCAGGAGCTCATTTCCACCATTGCCACAAAGCATAACGGTCGCTCCGTCTTTATCGGCGTGGGCGAGCGCTCCCGCGAGGGGAATGAAATGGTGGAGGAGATGACGGCATCGGGCGTGCTCGGGAAAACATCGCTTGTGTTCGGGCAGATGAACGAATCGCCCGGCGCGAGAATGCGCGCCGCGTTCACCGGGCTTTCCATGGCGGAATATTTCCGCGACAGGGAAAAGAGCGATGTGCTTTTGTTCATTGATAACATCTTCCGCTATGTACAGGCGGGCTCCGAGGTCTCCGCGCTTTTGGGGCGGCTGCCCTCCGCCGTCGGTTATCAACCGACGCTCGCAAACGAGCTGGGACAGCTGGAGGAGCGGATCACTTCCACGCAAAGCGGCTCCATCACCTCCGTGCAGGCGATCTACGTCCCTGCGGACGATTTGACCGATCCTGCCCCCGCAACGATCTTCAGCCACCTGGATGCGACCACGGTGCTCTCCCGTAAGGTTGTGGAGTCCGGGATTTACCCCGCCGTGGATCCGCTGGAATCCTCCAGCCGTATTCTCGAGCCCTCCATTGTCGGGCAGGAGCATTATGAAACGGCAAAGCGCGTGCTTGCAACGCTGCAGCGCTATAAGGAGCTGCAGGATGTCATCGCCATTTTGGGCATGGATGAGCTTGCGGATGCGGATAAACGCCTTGTGTTCCGCGCAAGGAAGCTGAAAAACTTCTTCTCGCAGCCCTTCTTTGTTGCCTCTTCCTTCACGGGCATGCAGGGGCGCTATGTGCCTCTTGCACGCACGATTGCCTCCTGCCGCGCCATTTTGGACGGGAAATGCGATGAGATTCCGGAGGAGCAATTCTTCTTCATCGGCGATATCAGCGAGATATGCCCGGAGATTGCCCTATGAAAACGTTTCATCTGACCGTCATGCGCCCCGATAAGATCGTATTTGAGGACGATGTTGCCGCCCTGTGCTGCTCCGTCGGCGCGGATGGGGCGCGCGAAGAGATTCTGCCGGGGCATGAGCCCATGCTTTTTTCGATCACGCTCGGCATGGCGGATATCCGCCTGCAAAGCGGAGAAAAAAAGCGGTTTGCCACGGGCGACGGCATTGTGATGATTGAGCGCGGGCGCGTGCAGGTCCTGAGCGATTTTATCGCATGGGAGGACCGCCTGGACCGCGCGATCGAACACCGGCAAAGCTATATCGATAAAGACCTGTCCCGCCGCCGCCAGAGCTATCATGAATACCGCATGAGCAAAATCAATCTGACAAAGACCTTTATTCACCTCTCCGGCCGACAGGATCACGAGCCGAGATAAAAATAAAACGCAGAGAACAACCCTTCCGCCCTCCGGGGCAATTTGGCGCAAGGAACACGTTTTTCTCTGCGTTTTTCGTTTTGAAAAAAGCCGGCAAGACCTGCCATGGGTCTTGCCGGCTCTGTGTTTTTACGGTTGTTTTTCGGAAAATTCTTCGGGGGGCAGCGTCTGCGCCGTTTCTTCCCCCAGCGGCACGGTAATTTCACTCTGCGGCTGCGTCAAGTGCCGAAGCCTGTTTTGCAGCACCGTGAGTTTTTCGATGGCATCCGCGCATGCCTTTTCACAGGGCGCGCCGAGGCTTTGCGCAAACTCCCGTTTCATTTTTTGCAAGGTTCGCTCCGCCTCGCAGCGGGCAGCCTCGCTTTGCTGCAGCGCCTGCGCATGAATTTCCTGCGCGCGGCGCTGCGCGTCCTGCAAGATTGCATCCGCTTTTTCATTGGCATCGGTGATCCATTTGCCGACACCCTTTGAAACCATATCATACTGTTCCGCCTTTTCCCGCAAAGCAGAAATGGCTGCTTCCTCCTTGCGGTTCTGCACCGCCAGGAGCTCCTCCAGCTGCAATGCCTTTTGCCGCCAGAATTGCGCATCCTGCGCCTGCGGCGAGGCAAGGTCATGCGGCACATCTCTCAGCGCCTGATTCTCCGCACGCAGCGTCTCGCATTCCGCATATCGCTCCGAAAGAGAAAGGCGGCACTGCTCCAGCGTCTGCAAAAGCGCGTCCCGCTCCATCTGCTGCTGTGCCTGCAGGGCAAGCAAGGCTTCCTTTTCTTCCGTTTGCTGCTCAATGGTTTTTTGCTGTGCGGTAATGGTATTTTTCAGCGTTTGCTCAATTCCGCGGAAGCTTGCGTCCATTTTCCCGATATATCGGTTGACGTCCTCTTTGGCATATCCGCGCACTGCTGTTCGAAATGCCATGCGCTGCTTTGCCCCCGTTCCCATAACGCTTTCCTTATTGCTCATCTCTATCCTCTTTCCGCGCATCTGTCCCCCGCGCGGCTCTTTTTTCTTTATTCTACCATATTCGACGCAAAAATGCAAGATGCGAAAAAAGACCGACGCGGCAGTTTCCCGCCCGTCGGTCTTTCCGATTTCTTTGCTCAGTCGGCATATACGCTGACGCGCTTTTTGTTGCCTGCAAACCGCTCAAACTTGACATGTCCGTCTGCCAGGGCAAACAGAGTGTCATCGGAGCCGATACCGACATTTTTGCCGGGATGCACATTCGTGCCTCTTTGGCGAACGATGATGTTGCCGGCGACAACAGCCTGTCCGTCGCTCTTCTTCACGCCCAGTCTCTGCGCGTTGGAATCGCGGCCGTTCTTGGTAGAGCCGACACCTTTTTTATGTGCGAAGAATTGAAGATTCAGCTTCAACATGGCATTATTCCTCCATTTTTCTTATTCGCTGTACTTTTGCTCTGCGAGCGCTTCGTCATACGGCTTTTCAACGCATTTGACATCGAGATATTCGTAGTAGTCCTCCAGCATATCGCAAAGCTGCAGATAATAGCTTTGCAAAAGCCCCGCTACTGCAAACTGCTTTTTCTCATCCGGCTCATATTCGGGCAATGCGCTTGCCGCCAGAATCCGGACGTCCGTTGTCTTTTCGTCGATGGCGTATTGAATATCACAGGCATATCCCACCTCAACGGTGTTGATGAGGAACATCGTCATCGCGGAGACAGCTGCGCAGACAATATCATGCCCCGCTTCGTCAAACCCGCTGTGCCCCGTTTCCTCAAAGCCGTAATAAATACCGCCCTGCTCGTAAAAAACGATATGGATCATCAGAGCGCGATCTTCTCGATCTGAACCTTGGTATAAGGCTGACGGTGACCGAGCTTCTTCTTCTCGTTCTTCTTCGCCTTGTACTTCATGACGTAAATCTTCTTTGCCTTGCCGTTTTTGAGCACCTTTGCGCTGACAGATGCGCCTGCAACGGTCGGCGTGCCGATTTTCAGATCCTTGCCGTCAGCGGCTGCGATCACCTTGTCAAAGGTAACGGTTGCGTCCTGCTCGGCATTCAGCTTCTCGATGAAGATGATGTCGCCTTCCTGGACCTTGTACTGCTTTCCGCCGGTTTCAATAATTGCGTACACGAAAAGCACCTCTCTTTCTTTGATGTCTCGCTGGTGCGGGTAAACCGTGCGGTTTTTTATGACCCGATTCCAAGCGGCCTTATCATTCTATCACAAATGCCGCCGCGTGTCAAGAAAAACCGCGCCGTCGTGCGCATCCGCGTGCGGCAAATTGTGTTAATTTTTTGTGAACGCACGCAAGCGCCGTCAAAATGCCCCGCTGAGCAGCTTTGCCGCCGTCAATGTGTTTTGCAGCAGCATGGCAATGGTCATGGGGCCGACCCCGCCCGGCACCGGCGTGAGATGCCCCGCGCGGGCAAGCGCCTCCGAAAAAACGACATCGCCGCACAGCTTTCCGTCCGCACCGCGATTGATGCCGACATCGATCACCGCCGCCCCTGGCTTTATCATGTCGCCGCGCACAAAGCCCGCATGCCCGACCGCGCTGATCAGAATATCCGCGCGTGCGCAGATCTCGCGCAGCCCCTGCGTTTTGGAATGGCAGATGCTCACCGTGCCGTCTCTTGCAAGAAGCATGGCGGCAAGCGGCTTTCCGACGATATTGCTGCGCCCCAGCACAACACATTCCTTTCCCGCAATCGCAATGCCGTATTCCTCCAAAAGTGCAATGACTCCGGCGGGCGTGCAGGGGGAAAACCGCGGCGTTCCGAGATACAAAAGCCCCACATTCTGCGCATGGAAGCAATCCACATCCTTGCGCGGGTCGATCACGGCAATCACCGCCGACGGATTGATCTGCGGCGGCAGCGGCAGCTGCACCAAAATGCCGTGAATCTGCGGGGCTTCGTTAAGCTGCCTGATCAGGGTACACAGCGCCTGCTGCGTTGTATCGGCGGGCAGGGAAATGATTTCCGAATAAATGCCTGCCTCCTCGCACGCGCGATGCTTATTGCGCACATAAACCGCGCTTGCTGGGTCGTCTCCGACCACGACGACGCAAAGCCCCGGCAAAACGCCGCTGCGTCGCAGCGCGGTGCATTCCTTTGCAATCCGTGCGCGCAGCTCCGCTGCCGTTTGCTTTCCGTCAATGATCACTGCTGCCATAGCTCTCCCCCTTCTCCTTTGCGCCGCCCGTCGCCGCGCCGTGCGGCGGTGGCGGCGGTGTGTTCTCTGTTGTTCGTTTTGGTTCTTCCTGCATCTGATACCGCTTTGCCTGTGTCGTAAAGAGGCGATAATACTCCCCGCGGCGCGCCATCAGCTCGGCATGCGTTCCCTCTTCCGCAAGCACGCCGTGATCCAGCACGATAATATGATCGGCAACGGTTGCGCTGGACAAGCGGTGCGAAACAAACAGCGTTGTTTTCCCGCGGCGCAAGGTATCAAACTGACTGAAAATTTCCTGCTCCGCAATGGCATCCAGCGATGCCGTCGGCTCATCCAAAATCAAAATATCGCTGTCCGCATAAAAGGCGCGCGCCACGGAAAGCTTTTGCCACTGCCCCACGGAAAGCTCAATGCCGTCCTCGCTGAAATAGCGCATCAGGGGCGTGTCGTATTGCTGCGGCAAACGCAGGATAAACGGCTCCGCCGCCGCCTGCTGCGCCGCTGCCTGCACGGCTGTCTGATCCACCGCGAGGTCAATCGCGCCGAAGGCGATATTCTCGCGCACGGAGAAAGCATATTTGCCGAAATCCTGGAAAATGATGCCGTACAGCTCATACAGTGCCGCGACATCATAGCGGCGAATATCAACGCCGTCGAGCAGCACTTGCCCCTGTGTCGGGTCGTAAAGGCGCGTGAGCAGCTTGATCAGCGTCGTTTTTCCGGCACCGTTGAGCCCGACCAAAACACAGGTCTCCCCCGCGCGAATGGTGAGGCTGATATCGTGCAGCACATCGCTCTTGCCGCCGGGATAGCGGAAAGAGACATGCCGCAGCTCAAGGGTATGCCCCGCATGGCGCGCAGGCAGCAAGGGCTTTTCGCCCGGTTGGAGCACAGGGACGATCGTGCGCTTCTCTTTCATAAAGCTGATAAGGTTATCGATGAACAGCGTGCCCTCATAAATCGTCGCCGTGGTGGAAATGAGGCTTGCAACACAGGTGCCGACAGAGGAAAGCGCGCCGGTATAATAGCTGAAATCGCCGATCGGGCCGCCGCTGTGCACAATATGCAGCGCAATCAAAACCCAGAGCCCGCAGCTGACCGCGGTCGAGAGCAAAAGCATGGCGATATTCCATCCGCCCTCGGCGTAAATCAGGCGCTTAATGCCGCCGAAATAGCGTTCAAACACGGTTTGATACCCTTGTAAAAACCGATCGGTCAGACCGAAGAGGCGCACCTCCTTCACCATATCCTTGTCCACGACAAGATCGCTGTAATAATTCATCTGCCGCCGCTGCACGGAGCTGTGGCGCATATAAAGAAAGTTCTTCTTGCGATAGATAAAGTTGACCACGGCGCTCGGCACGCTCACGGCAATGAGCACAAGCGGCGCCCACGGCAAAAAGCCGGACATGATGGCAATACAGGAGACAAGGGTGATCAGACTTGAAAAAATGTCAAATGTACTGGAAAGGATCTGCACGGGGCGCATGCCCGCCTCGCGGTTGGCGTTTTCCAGGCGCTCGTAAAATTCGGGCTTATCAAATGAAGAAAGATCGACCTGCCGCGCCTTTTGCATAATTCCGACCTTGATCTGATTTGTAACAAGCTCGCCCGCAATGCGGTACAGGATATTATACAGGTTTGCAACCACACTTTGCACCACAAGAAAGCCGAACTGAACAAAAAGTGCACCGAAGATGACCTGCACGCTTTTCTGTGCGATCGCCTCCTGCAGCGCCGTTAAAAGGTTCGCCGTGATTTTCAGCCCGATTACCGGCATCACCCCGTTGAACACCGCCATGAAGATCATGCAAAACAGGATCCATGGCCGCGTGTTCCACACCACGCCGAAAATATAGAGCAGCCTGCCGCCTAGGCTCTTGCAAACACGGAAAAGATACCCCGGCACCTCCTTTAGGGTTTTCGGCTTTGGTTCTTTCAGTTTTTCATTGAGCTTCATCGGGTCGCCCGGCGGCGGCCCCATTCTTCCTCCGCCCATCAAAGCGCCCCCTTATTCGTATCTTGCCCGCGCGCCGCCGATGAATTTCGGGCGCGTATAAGCGCAAAGCAGGCGCGCTTTGCCGATGCGGTCGTTTGTAAGGCGCAGCGGCACCGCAACGGGGCAAAGATGCATACCGATCAGCGTTCCGCCGATATCAATGCCGCCCTGTGCGCGCACCGCCTCCACCGCAACCGGATCCCGCATGGCGGCATACGCTGCCGTTGCAAAGCTGCCCCCCGCCTTCGGATACGGCACAACGGATACGATCTCAAGCCCGTGCGAGACGGCATACTCCCGCTCCGTGATCAAAGCGCGGTTGAGATGCTCGCAGCACTGCGCGGCAAGAAAAATCCCGCGCGCCACGAGCTCCTCGCCTACGGCGCGCATCACCGCCTGCGCCGCCTCCGGCACGCTGCAATGTCCGATCTCGCCGCCGACAATTTCGCTTGTGGAGCAGCCGACGGCAAGCAGCGCACCCGGTTGCAGGGGATGCTGCGCCGCGGCGCACTTTTCAAAATATTCCGCAAATGCGGCTTTCGTTTGCAAATAAAGCGATTCAAATTCCGTTTCCATGTCTTTTTTCTCTTTCCCTGTTGTTGATTCCATAGGGTAATTATACCGCCGATATGTGTCGGTTTTTTGAAAAATCGGAGAAAAATCACACGATTTTTCTTTTTTTCGCAAAAAGGGGCAACCAATGCAGGCTGCCCCCGAGTTTTTATTCCACAAAGTCAAATTCTATGCCGTACAGAGAGACCGTATCCCCATCCTTGCAGCCGTTTTCACCGAGGCGCTCGTAAACACCCGCTTCGCGCAGCCGACGCTCAAAATAGTTCAGGCTTTCCCGATCTTCAAAATTGACATTGGAGACCAGCTTTTCAAGCCACGCGCCCTCCAGAATGAAAATCCCGCTGCCGCTTTCGCGCCGCACGGTATATGCCATCGGGTCCTGCGGTGCCTGTGTCGGCGCCTGCTCCTCATCGTATACCGTTGTGGGCGGCAGCGCCGCGAGGCGGTCGAGCACATGATACAAAAGCGCCTCGATCCCCTCCCCGCTCACCGCGGAAACAGGATAAACCTCGCAGCCGAAATGCGCACGCAGCGCCGCAAGCTTTTCCTCTTTTTCTGCTTCAAGCAGAGTGTCGCACTTGTTCAGCACCAAAATCTGCTCGCGCCGGCTCAGCTCCTCGGAATATACGGCAAGCTCGCCGTTGATCAGCTCCGCCGCCTGCACCGGATCCGTCGCCGCCATGTCCGAGCCGTCCACAAGATGCAGCAGCAGCCGGCAACGGTCCACATGGCGCAAAAAGTCATGCCCAAGGCCCGCGCCCTGCCCGGCGCCCTCAATCAGCCCCGGAATATCCGCGCAGACAAATCCGCCGCGCTCCGTTTCCACCACGCCAAGGCTCGGCGCAAGCGTGGTAAAGGGATAATCCGCAATTTTCGGGCGCGCGCTGCTGATGCGGGAAAGCAAAGACGATTTCCCCGCATTGGGCAGTCCCAAAAGCCCGACATCCGCAATCATTTTCAGCTCCAGCAAAAGCTCCGCCTCTTCTCCCTTCATGCCGCTTTTCGCAAAGCGGGGAATCTGGCGCGTCGGCGTTGCGAAATGCTTGTTTCCCCAACCGCCTCTTCCGCCGCGCAGACAAAGATACGGCGCATCGTCCGACATGTCCTTCAAAATTCTGCCGCTTGCCGCATCGCGGATCAGCGTGCCGCGCGGCACCAGGATCTCGGTATCCGCCCCGTTTTTTCCGTGCCATTTTGCGCCCTTGCCGTCGCCGCCGTTTTCCGCGAAAAATTTGCGGTGATAGCGGAATGCAAGCAGGGTATTGGCACCCGGATCGATGCGGAAGATGATATTGCCGCCGTTGCCGCCGTCGCCGCCGTCCGGCCCGCCTTTTGCTACATATTTTTCCCGCCGAAACGAGACGCAGCCGTTGCCGCCGTTGCCCGCTTTGGCATAAATCGTAATTCTGTCAATAAACATGCCCGTTTCCTTCCCGCTTTTCAGTCCTGCAGCATTGCAAGAAATGCCGCCTCATCCAATATCGCAATGCCGAGCGCCTCCGCCTTTGCAAGCTTTGAGCCCGCCGCGTCCCCCGCCAAAACATAGGTGGTTTTTTTTGAGACAGAGGAGGCGCAGTTTCCTCCGTTTTCTTCAATCAATGCGGATGCCGCCTGGCGCGTCATGTGCGGCAGCGTCCCCGTGAGCACAAAGGTCATGCCCGCAAACCGATCGCTCTTTGGCTCCGCTTTTTCCTGCTTTGTCACAACGCCTGCGGTGCGCAGCCGATCAATCAGCGCGCGGGTGGACGGATGCGTGAAAAATTCCGTTATGGTATGCGCCGTGATCGGGCCGATATCGGGCACCGCGCACAGCTCCTGCTCCGTCAGCGTGAAAAGCCGCTCCAAATCGCCGTATTGCTCCATAAGCGTCTGCGCCGCCTTTTTGCCCACCTGGCGGATTCCGAGCGCATACAAGAGCCGCTGCGGCCCCGCCTCCTTGGAGCGCGCAATGGCGCCGACAAGGTTTTCCGCGCTCTTTTCCCCCATGCGCTCAAGAGGGCTGAGCTGCTGTGCGCTCAGATCGTACAAATCGGCAGCCGTATGCACAAGTCCCTGTGTGCGCAGCTGCTGCAAGAGCGCTTTTCCAAGCCCGTCGATATTCATGGCATCGCGCGAGACAAAATGCTCCAAATTCCGTTGCAGCTGCGCGGGGCATGCGGCATTTGTGCAGCGCACCGCCGCCTCTTCATCCCGTGTGACGGTCTCTCCGCAGGCGGGGCAAACGGGCGGCAGGCGGTACGGCTGCTCCGTGCCGCTGCGCTTTTCCTTCACCGCGCATACAATCTCGGGAATAATATCGCCCGCCTTGCGTACCCGCACCGTATCGCCGATGCGGATATCGCGCTTTGCAATAAAATCTTCGTTGTGCAGCGTTGCGCGGGAAACGAGCGTGCCTGCCAGGCGCACCGGCACCAGCACGGCGTTTGGCGTCAGGACCCCCGTGCGCCCCACCTGCACGGTAATATCAAGCAGCTTTGTTTCCTTTTCCTCCGGCGGGAATTTATAGGCAAACGCCCATTTCGGGGTCGCCGCGTTTTCCCCCGCGGCGGCGCGATCGGAAAAGCGGTCCAGCTTCAGCACCACCCCGTCGATATCATAGGGCAGGCTTTGGCGCATCGCCCCGATCTCTTCAATACAGGCAATCGCCTGCTGCGGCGTTTGTACAAGCTTATGATAGGGAATCACCGTAAAGCCGAGGCTTTCCAGATAGGCAAGGCTTTCGCTGTGAGAGGGAAGCGCTTTGCCCTCAATCGCCTGCAGATTGAAAACAAAAATTGCAAGATTTCGCTTGGCGGTAACGGTACTGTCCAGCTGGCGCAGAGAGCCCGCCGCCGCATTGCGCGGATTGGCAAACAGCGGCTGCTGCTCCTCTTCGCGCTTTTGATTGAGCGCCGTAAAGCTCTCGCGCGGCATATATACCTCGCCGCGCACCTCCAAATACGGCAGCGCCTGCGGAATCGTCAGCGGCACAGTGCGGATGGTTTTGATATTCTGCGTGACATCCTCGCCGATGCGCCCGTCGCCGCGCGTTGCGCCGAGAAAAAGCTTTCCGTCCCGATAGCGCAGCGCGCAGGAAAGCCCGTCGATCTTGCATTCCACCGACCAGGAAAGCGCCTCTTTTCCAAGCGCCTGCGCAACCTTTTCCATGCTTTGCGCAACCTCTTCATAAGAAAAAACATCCTGCAGGCTGTCCATGCGGCTGTCATGTACCACCTTTTCAAAGCGATCCAGTGCGGCTCCGCCGACGCGGCGCGTAGGGGAGCTCGGGTCGTCAAATTCCGGATGCGCCTCCTCAAGCCCCTTCAATTCGTAAAAAAGGCGGTCGTATTCATAATCGGAGATTTCCGGTGCATCTTCAATATAATATTTGCGCGCGTGATACTCAAGCTCGCGTCGCAGCTGCGCAATTCTCTGCGCTGTTTTTTCATTGGTCTGCTCCATGCTCACGATCTCCTTTTTCGGCTGTTCTTCTCATTATGGTACTATATTTTCGAAAAAAAGTCAATCCCGTGCCCCCCTTGCATTTTCGGCAAAAATCGTGTATCATACTCAAAAAGAATCCGTTTTGAAAAGGAGATGCCATGAAACGGTTTTTTGCCTTTTGCGGCACGCATACCGCGGCATGCTGCGCCCTTTTAGACCTGGGGCTTTCGTTTTTCCTGTTTTATCTGTTTCGCCGCGCCCTGCAACGCCTCTGCGGCGCGCTGCTTTTCGACTTTTTGGCGCGCGGCGGGGCTGCCGCTGTGCTCGGCGGCACGGCAGCGCTCCTTTCTGGGGGCTGCAGCGCCGCGCTTTGTTATCTGCTGCTGCGCGCACGGCGCGGCGGAGCGACGCCTGCCGCACTACGCGGGGCGGCGCGCCTGTATCTGTTCGGCACGGTCGCCGCGGCTTTTTCATGCGCCGCCGCAGCGGCATTCTTCGCGCTCGACGCGCTGCATTCTGCCCCGGTTTTTCTTCTTGCAAAAGCGCTGTGGGATGCGGCTGCACTGCTGTGCCGCACATTTTTTCAAAAGCCTTTATGCCGCATAGCGCCCGCGCTTTTTTCGGGACAAAAGCCGACCGCCGTTTTCCGGCACAGCCCGTTTTTTGAAACGCTGCTGCGCGCGGCGGGCTTTCTTATCCTTGCGCTGATGCCGCTGTATTGCACGCTGATGATGGAAGCCGTGCATTTTCCGTTATGCCGCACCACGGGCTACGGCTCTTTGCGCGCTTATTTTTCAGAGAACGGCAACGCCTTTCTCTTTGCCGCAGGCGTGGTATGCGTGTTTTATCTGCTGCTTTTGCTGCTGTGCAAAAAAGGCTGGATCGCCGCGGGAATTCTGCTCTTTTTCAGCACGGCGATGATGACCGTCAACTACTATAAATTTACCCTCACCGGAGATTTTTTCTATCCGTGGGACCTCGGCGCAACGAAAAATATGGGCGAACTGTTCGAATTTGTGAGAACCGCCCCGTCAAAGCGTATGCTCTTTTTCGTTGCGCTCGGCATTCTGCTCATCGTGATTGCGGCGCTTTCGCGCCTCAGCCTGCCCCTACGGTTTTCCCTGCGTGCCCCGCTTGCGGCGCTTTTGGTCTCCGGCGCGGTTTTTTCCGCCTCAACTCCGGCGCGCTGCGCGAAAATTCTCGCTAAAAACAATCTGTATTTTGAAGATATGTCGCTGCAATATTCCAATTATGCGGCAAACGGCTTTGTCGGCGGCTTTTTTGTCAATGCGCTGAGCATGAGTGTCTCCGTGCCGCAAAACTATTCCGAGCAGACCGTGAATGCAATTCTGGACGATCAAGTCGATTCCTCCCCCTCCGATTCCTTTTTCTCCCCGGATATTATCCTTGTGCTTTCCGAATCGTTTTGGGATGTGCGCCGCCTGCCCGGCACAACCTTTTCCGAAAATCCGCTTCGAAATTACGACGCCCTTTGCGCCGACGCAAATACCGTCAGCGGCGATATCGTGCAAAGCGCCTTCGGCGGCGGGACCGTGCGCCCGGAATTTGATATTTTAACGGGGCTGAGCGTGGATGCGCTGCCCTCCGGCGCAGTACCCTGGCAATATGTTTCGGAGCAGACACCGTCCTATCCCGCCCTGTTTCGCTCGCTCGGCTACCGCACTCTTGCCGTGCACCCCTATACTGCGACCTTTTATGACCGCCGCCGTGCCTACCCGCTCATCGGAATAGAAGAAGCCTATTTTTCCCTCGATATGAAGACGGTGAAAGAAATTGAGCCGCACATTCGCGGCAAACAGATCAGCGATGCCACCTTTGTTGAATATATCAAATATTATATGGAGCATTCGGATAGTGACGCGCCCGTATTTTGCTTTGGCATCAGCATGGAAAATCACCAGGCATACGAGCGCAAATTTTCCGATGCGCCGTACAGCCTCGAAAATCCGGATTTCTCCGTCTATACGGAAAATCCCGCGCTGGACGAGGCAACCATGGAGAGCCTGGGTAATTATGTGCAGGGGCTGCAGGATGCGGATGCTGCACTGGGAGAGCTTTACGAATATGTGAAAAACCGCGACCGCGATACCGTTTTGATCTGGTTCGGGGATCATTTGCCGACCCTCGGCACCAATCGGGCAGCCTATGTGCAAAGCGGCATGATCAGCCAGCCGGAAAGCGCCTCAGATTCCCTTGCGCTGCGGCATACGCCGTTTCTCATTTATGCCAATTTTCCGCTCAAAGAAAGCACGATCGTGCAAAAAAGCGCAGAAAATCTCATCTCCGATTATCATCTGCTCGGTGCCGCATGCGAAATGATCGGCGCGCCCGGGACACGGCTGACCGCGTTTTTGCAGCGCTATGCCGCCGTGCAGCCGTATTACTGCGCAGCCGTCCGCCGCGCCGTCAATGCGGACGAAACGGTGCTGCAATTTGCAGAGCAGCATCGCCTGCTGACCTATGACCGTCTGCTCGGAAAACAATATTCCGCAAATTAAAGAGCAGAAAAAACAACGAAAAAGCCGTGCTTTCTGCAGAAAGCACGGCTTTTTATCATCCTTGTTATGCCAAAACGGCGCGGTCGTTTGCAAACTCGCTGCCGCTTGCCTTTTCAAACAGCTCCAAAAGATCCTCAACGGTGAGGTTTTTCTTTTCCTGCCCGGCAATATCGATCAGGATTTTGCCCTGATGCAGCATGATCAGGCGCGTGCCGTATTGAATGGCGTCGCGCATGTTATGCGTGATCATCAGCGTCGTCAGCCCGTATTGCGCAACCAGGCGATCCGTGATGGAGAGCACGCGCGCCGCCGTTTTCGGGTCGAGCGCCGCCGTGTGTTCATCCAGCAGCAGCACCTTCGGCTTCTGCATCACCGCCATGAGCAGCGTGAGCGCCTGGCGCTGCCCGCCCGAAAGAAGACTGACCTTTGCGCCCATGCGGTCCTCAAGGCCGAGCTCCAGCTGCCCGAGCAGCTCACGGTATCTCTCGCGCTCTGCCTTGCAAATCCCCGGGCGCAGCGTATGATGCTTGCCGCGGCGTGCGGCAAGCGCCAGATTCTCTTCAATCTGCATATCCGCCGCCGTGCCGAGCATGGGATCCTGAAATACTCTGCCGAGATATTTTGCGCGTTTATATTCCGGCATCGCCGTGACATCCGTGCCGTCGATGAGGATTTTGCCCCCGTCCGGCTTCCACACGCCGCTCACGGCATTGAGCATGGTGCTCTTGCCTGCGCCGTTTCCGCCGATGACCGTGACAAATTCGCCCGCCTCAAGCCGCAGACTCAGCCCGTCCAGCGCAACCTTCTCCTGCACGGTGCCGGGATAGAAAACCTTTGTAACATTCAAAAGCTCAAGCATCTTTTTTCTCCCCCTTATGCACAGCGTAACTTTGGGAAATACGCTCCTTGACATACGGAACGCCGAGAAACACAACAACGACAAGCGCCGAGAACATCTTGAGCAGATCCGAGTCAAACCCGATAAAGATAACGACCTGATATACGATATAATAAATCACCGCACCCAGCACAACGCCGAGCAGACGCACGGCAAAATTTTTTGCGATTTTGGAAAGCAGCGTCTCCCCGATGATCGCCGCGGCAAGCCCGATAATCACGGCGCCGCGCCCAATGTTGATATCGCTGTATCCCTGGTATTGACATAAAAACGCGCCGCAAAGCGCCACAAGCCCGTTGGAAAGAGCAAGCCCCGTCAGCTTCATCAGGCTTGTGTTGATGCCCTGCGCACGGCTCATTGCCGCATTGGCGCCCGTTGCGCGGATCGCGCAGCCGAGCTCCGTGCCGAAAAACAGATACAAAAGGCAAATGAGCAGCGCCACGCCGATGCCAAGCACCAAAAGCGCATGCGGAATCTGCATGGAGGAGAGCAGCACCGCATAGCCGCGCGCCGGCAGCGCGCGGTTCGCCTGCCCCAAAATCTTCAGATTGACCGACCACAGCATCAGCTGCGTTAAAATGCCGGAAAGCAGCGCCGGGATGCCAAGCGCAATGTGCAAAAGCCCGGTGCAAAGCCCGGCAAGCACGCCGCTCAGCGCCGCGCACAGCATGGAGAGCCATACGGGGCAGCCGGAAAGGATCATCACGGCGCAGACCGCGGCGCCCGTGCAAATGGAGCCGTCCACCGTCAAATCGGCAATGTCCAGAATTTTATAGGTAATATAAACACCGAGCGCCATAATCGCCCAAATCAACCCCTGCGCCACCGCTCCGGGCAGCGCACTGAGCAAGCCCATCATATGTATGCTCTCCTTTTCTGCATTTTCCGTGCCGCCTTATTTTGCAATCGCTTCGTAATCGCCCGGGACCTCGATTCCAAGCTCTGCACACATTTCGGCATTATACACCTTTTTTGCGGGTGCATATTCGATCGGCATTTCGGAGATCTTCGCCTCGCCGCGCAAAATCTTTGCAGCCATTTCGCCGGTTTTGTATCCGAGATCATAATAGCTGATGGAGAGCGCAGCCACGCCGCAGCCGGAGCAGATGCCCTCTTCGCCCGCAACCACCGGCACCTTTTCCTGCAGCACAATGTTGGAAATGGTGCCCGTGCAGGAGGCGGCGGTGTTATCGGTGGGGATATAGATCACATCGCTTGCCTTGGCGGCTGCCGTTGCCACGGCGGAGATATCGTTGGTATCGCTGAAAGAATAGCGCTCGGTCGCAATTCCCTTGCCGCCGAGGTATTCCTCCATCACGCGCACCTGATATTCGGAATTAGGCTCTGCGGAGCAATAGAGCAGCCCCACGGTCTTGCACTGCGGGAAGAGCTCCAGAATCATATCGCCCTGCTGCGTCAGCGGTGCCAGGTCGGAGGTCCCGCTGACGTTGCCGCCTACGGTTCCGTTAAAATCGTTCAGCCCGAGCGCCACACCGTATTCCGTGATGGAGGTGCCGAGCACCGGGATCTCCGCGGTGGCATTATACGCCGCCTGCAGCGCTGCGGTGGCATTCGCCATGATCAGATCCACCTTTTTGGAGACAAAGGAGTTGACGATGGTGGAGCATGCGGCGGAATCTCCCGCGGCGTTCTGCACATCGATATTTACGCTCTCCTCACCCAGAATTGCCTTAAGTGCATCGGAAAAGCCCTGCGTCGCCGCATCCAGCGCCACATGCCGCGTCAGCTGGCAAACGCCGATATTATAAACGGTCTTGCCCGTGTCGCCGTCTCCCTTTGCGGTATCCGAGCCGCCCTGCGGCGTTTTTGCGCAGCCGGCAATCAGCAGCATCACCGCGCAAAGCAGCAATGCCAAAACGGTTTTCTTCATTTGTTTTGCTTTCATTTTTGTTTCCTCCTGAAAATTTCTAAAAAAAGATTCCTCACGGACCAAGACCCGTGAGGAACGACCAAACGCTTTTTGCATCCCGGGATGCACCGATGAAATTCGGCTGCGAAAAATCACGCTCACAAATCGTGGTGCTTTCCGTATGAAAAGCCGGCAAAATAAAAATAATAATAGAACATTATCTTCCTCTGCCGCGGTTTGCGGCGCTCCTTTCCTGCGTGTTTTTATCATGATACCATGCAAAAGCGCCGTTGTCAAGCGCTTTTTGCATTTTTTTGCTGCAAATCCTGCATTTTTTGCATGTTTATCCGCCGCTGATGAAAAAGCGCCGCGCGGGATGCATAAAATTTCGTTTTTGCGCCGCCGCGAAAAAAGCCGAAAAAGAAGCCGCCCTTGACTTTTTTATGCGGTGTGCTATACTGAAAGCAAACGGCGGCGCATGCCGCAAAATCATATCAAAAAAGGAGAACCATGCACATGAGCGAAAAGAAAAATCCTTATGCCGGAACCAAAACAGAGGAAAACCTTTTGCAGGCATTTGCGGGGGAATCCGGCGCGCGCAACAAATATACGTTTTTTGCCTCCGTTGCGAAAAAGCAGGGGTATGAGCAGATCGCCTCCTTGTTTTTGAAAACGGCAGACAACGAAAAGGAGCACGCAAAGCTTTGGCTCAAGGAGCTGTGCGGCATCGGCGATACGGCGGAAAATCTGCTTGCGGCAGCCGAGGGCGAAAACTACGAATGGACGGATATGTACGAGGGCTTTGCAAAAACCGCGGAGGAGGAGGGCTTCCCCGCTCTTGCAAGAAAGTTCCGTCTGGTGGCGGCGATCGAAAAGCACCATGAGGAGCGCTATCGCGCGCTTTTGCACAATGTCGAGACGGCAGCCGTGTTTGAAAAAAGCGAGGTCAAGGTGTGGGAATGCCGCAACTGCGGTCATATCGTCGTCGGCACGGCGGCGCCGGAGGTCTGCCCCACCTGCAACCACCCGCAGAGCTATTTTGAAATCAACGCAAAAAATTACTGATTCTCTCTTCTCAGTCGGCGCGCCGTAAAAGCGCGCCGACTTTTTTGCCCCGGTTTTGCCGCTGCGGTTTCCTGCGGAATCCACTTTTTTACTTGCATTCGTTCATATTATATGGTAGAATAGCCGTATCAGGACAAAATTGCAGTTTCTGCAAAGCATTCCGACAGCATCTTCCAAAATTCATCCATTGAAAAAGAGAGGTGAGTCACGGATGGCTCTGACATTCCGAGGCGGCACGCATGTGCGGGAATATAAAAACACCCGCGCCTGTCCGATTGAGGTCATGCCCGCCCCCGCGAAAGTTCGTCTTTCCATGTCCCAGCACATCGGCACCCCCTGCACCCCCTGCGTTTCGGTTGGTAATACCGTTTTGCGCGGGCAATGCATCGGCATTGTTGAGAGTGGGCTCGGCTGCCCCGTGCATGCAAGCGTCAGCGGTAAGGTGACGGCAATTTCGGAACAAACCGCTCCAAACGGCGGCAAGGTGCGCTATGTTGAAATTGAAAACGACGGCGCGGATCTTTCGGACCCCGCAATCGCACCGACACAGGAAAAGCTGCGTGATCTTTCGGCGGAGCAAATTATCGAAAAAATTCGCTCTGCAGGCATTGTCGGCATGGGCGGCGCCATGTTTCCAACCTACGCAAAGCTCTCCTCGGCGCTTTGCAAGGCGGAGCATGTCGTTGTCAACTGCGCGGAATGCGAGCCGTTTATCACGGCAAACCATCGCCTGCTGCTCGAAAACCCGCAGGCGGTCATCGGCGGGCTGAAGATTCTTCTGCGCGCGCTCGGCGTGCGGCAGGGCGTGATCGCCGTGGAGGACAATAAGGCGGACGCAATCCGCAAGCTACGGCATATGACAAAAGACTCTCCTCTGGTGCGCATCGCCGTATTAAAAACAAAATATCCGCAGGGCGACGAGCGCCAGCTCATCTATGCTCTGAGCGGAAAAGAACTGCCCGCGGGCAGGCTGCCGGCGGACCTTGGCTATGTGATCTTCAATGCGGAGACCTGCGCCGCCGTCTACACGGCATTTACCGTCGGCGCACCGCTGACGCATCGCATCCTCACCTGTGACGGGGACTGTGTGCGCACACCGAAAAATCTTTTGGTGCCCATCGGTACCTCGCTGCGCGATGTGATTGCATTTTGCGGGGGGCTTTGCTCAAAGCCCAAAAAGATCATCAGCGGCGGACCGATGATGGGCGCGGCGCTTTGGGATGTTGATTCCCCCGTGACCAAGGGCACCTCCTCCGTTTTGGTGTTTTCCGAGAAAATGCTCCCGCGGGAGGATGCGCACGCCTGCTGTATTCGTTGCGGGCGCTGTGTGCACGGCTGCCCGATGCATCTGATGCCCGTATACGCGGCGCATTATGCAAAGCTCGGCGACTATGAAACGGCACAAAGCTATGATATCATGAGCTGCGTGGAATGCGGCACCTGTTCGTATAACTGCCCCGGCAATGTTCCCTTAGTTCAGTATATCCGCAAAGCAAAAGCGGAAATCCGCGAGCAAAAAAAGGCGCGCGAAGCCGCCTTGCGCGCGGCACAGACCGATGCAGGAGGTGACAAAGCATGACAGAGCCCGAAAAAACCGCACCGGCAGAGCAAACCGTCTCCGCAGCCCCGCAGCAAACCGCGGAAATTTCCTATCCCGCGCTGCTCACCGTTTCCTCCTCCCCGCACCTGAAAAATACGGATACCACACGCTCTTTGATGCTGGATGTCATCATTGCGCTGCTGCCCGCCTTTGCCTTTTCAATCTATGCGTTCGGGCTGCGCTCCGCCAGCGTAACGCTGCTTTGCGTCGTTTTTTGCGTGCTGTTTGAATTTCTGTTTGAAAAGCTCCTGCACCGCCCCGTTACAATCGGCGATCTCTCGGCAGTGGTCACGGGGCTGATTCTTGCATTTAACCTGCCCGCCTCCGTCCCGCTGTGGATGCCCGTCATCGGCGCGTTTTTTGCGATCGTGGTTGTAAAGCAATTATACGGCGGCATCGGCAAAAACATCATGAATCCCGCGCTGTGCGCCCGCGTGTTTCTCACGCTGGCATGGCCGAGCCATATGGCGCTGTTCACAACGCCCCTGCGGGATAAGCTCTCCCCTTTTTCCGTTACGCTTGTGGACGTCACGGCGAGCGCCACCCCGCTGCAAACACTGAAAAGCGGAGCGTTGCCGCAGCAATCGCTGCTTGATCTGTTTCTCGGAAACATGGGCGGGTGCCTTGGCGAGGTCAGTGCGCTCCTGCTGCTTGCGGGCGGCGTTTATCTTCTGATCCGCCGCGTGATCACCTGGCACACCCCCGCAGCCTTTCTCGGCACGGTCGCCGTACTTTGCTATGTTTTCCCGCGCGGCAATGCCGACCGACTTGATTTTATGCTGGCAGAGCTGCTCTGCGGCGGGCTGATTCTGGGCGCCGTTTATATGGCGACGGATTATGCCACCACCCCTCTGACCCCTATAGGCAGGATTCTGTTCGGCGTCGGCTGCGGCGCCATTACGGTGCTGATTCGGTACTTCGGCACCTATCCCGAGGGCGTTTCCTTTGCAATTCTGATCATGAATACCTTTGTCTACTATCTGGAAAAAGCGACAAAACCGCGGAAATTCGGAGGACGGACCCATGGAAAAAAAGTCTGACGCCGCACGCTCGGTTTTGAAAACCGGAGCCGTTTTGCTCATCATCTCCGCCGTCATTGCGTTTTTGCTTGCCTTTGTCAACGGAGTGACCGAGCCTGTGATCGAAAAGAATGAGCAGGCGGAAAAAAACTCCGCCATCGCCGAGATTTTCCCTTCGGCGGACAAAACAACGCTGAGCGATTACCAAAGCGGGGGCGTTACCGAGCTTTATGTCGTCTCCGAAGGAGAAACGCTGCTCGGCTATTGCTGCACCGTTGCGGAAAGCGGCTTTTCCGATCAGATCACCATGATGATCGGCATCACGCCGCAGCTTTCCGTCGCCTCCGTCAAAATCCTTTCCATTTCAGATACGCCCGGCATTGGGTTAAAGGTACAGGATGGGGCATATCTTGCGCAATATGAAGGAAAAACAAATGCCGATGCGAATGATCTCATCATCACCGGCGCAACCTATTCTTCCAAAGCCGTCCGGGCGGGCGCGGCGGATGCGCTCAAGGCCTGCGCGGCATATGCACAGCTAAGCGGAGGTGCGGAGCATGAATAAATACTTAAAACAGCTCAAAGAGAGCGCCGTCGACCAAAACCCGACCTTTGTGCAGTTGCTTGGCATGTGCCCGACTCTGGCGACGACGACCTCCGTTTCCAACGCGATCGGCATGGGGCTTGCCGCAACGGCGGTTTTGTGCTGCTCCAATCTGTTTATTTCCCTTTTGCGCAAATTTATTCCAAAGCAGATCCGCATCGTTTCCTATATCATTATCATTTCCGGCTTTGTCACGGCGGTGGAGCTGCTGATGCATGCCTATCTGCCCGCGCTGTATTCGGCGCTCGGCATTTACATTCCTCTTATCGTTGTCAACTGCATCATCCTTGCCCGCGCGGAAGCGTTTGCCTCCAAAAACAAGCCCCTGCCCTCCGTTTTGGACGGGCTCGGCATGGGGCTCGGCTTCACGGGCGCGCTGTGCATTATCGCCTTTGTGCGTGAACTGCTCGGCAACGGCACCGTGCTCGGCTTCAAAATTCCTTTGTATGAGCCGGCAGTGATTTTCGTGCTGCCCGCCGGCGCATTTTTGACCCTGGGCATGCTCCTTGCTTTGATTCAATGGATGCGCGCCCGCGCGCAAAAACGCCGCGCCGCCGCAGCTGAGGCGGCAAATATCGCCCCCACACAGGAAAAAACTGAACAGGAGGGTGAGCGCATATGAATGAATTTGTTTCCATTCTGCTTTTGATGTTTACGGCAATTCTTGCGGAGAACTTCATTTTTGCAAAGTTTTACGGGATCTGCCCGTTTCTCGGCGTTTCCGAAAAGCCGGATACGGCACTCGGCATGGGGCTTGCCGTTACCTTTGTCATCACGCTCTCCAGCGCCGCCACCTGGGTGGTCTATACCTATGTGCTCCTGCCGCTGCAGCTTGCCTATCTCAAAACCGTCGCCTTTATCCTAATCATTGCAGCCCTTGTGCAGCTGATCGAAATGTTTTTGCGGCGGTATATTCCCGCGCTGTATCAGGCGCTGGGCATTTATCTGCCGCTGATCACGACAAACTGCGCCGTGCTCGGCGTAGCGCTGCTCAACATTCAAAAAGAATATACCTTTGTCTATTCCGTTGCCTACGGCTTTGCATCCGCAATCGGCTTTCTCTTTGCCATTGTCCTGTTTGCGGGCGTTCGGATGCGGCTGCGCCTTGCCGACCCGCCCAAGGCCTTTGCAGGGCTGCCGCTTGTGCTCATCACCGCAGGGCTGATTGCCATGGCGTTTTCCGGCTTTTCCGGAATCCGCTTTGCCTGATGGGGAGGTGAATGTATGTTCTCTGCACAGCTTTGGCAAAATATCCTCGGCGCAACCCTCTTCTTTCTGCTGCTCGGCGCGGTTGTCGGCGTGCTGCTTGCGATTGCCGACCGCCTCTTTGCCGTAAAGCAGGATGAACGCATTCCCAAAATTATCGACTGTCTGCCCGGCGCAAACTGCGGCGGCTGCGGCTATTCCGGCTGCGCCGCCTGCGCACAGGCCATTGTAAACGGACAGGCAAAGGTGAACGCCTGTCCCGTGGGCGGCGAAGCTGCTGCAAATGCGATTGCCGCCGTGATGGGTGTCAGCGCGGAAAAGGCTGCGCGCCGCCGCGCGCAGATTCTCTGCTGCGGCACGAGCGATGCCGCAAAGCTGAAATACCGCTATGTAGGCGCGCAGGACTGTGCCGCCGCAAACCGCATCGGTGGGGGCGCAAAGGCATGCCCAAACGGCTGCATCGGGCTTGGCAGCTGCAGCGTGATCTGCCCGTTCCATGCAATTGAGATAAAGAACGGCATCGCCGCGGTAAACGCCGAAAAATGTCGGGGCTGCGGCCTATGCGCCGATGTCTGCCCCAAGCATATTATCCGCCTGATTCCGTGGGAGGCAAAGTATGTCGTCGGCTGCTCCTCCACGGAAAAGGGCACGCTGACCCGCTCCGTCTGCACGGCAGGGTGCATCGGCTGCCGTTTGTGCGAGAAAAAATGCCCCGTGCAGGCAATCCGCGCGGACGGCTTTTTGGCAAAAATCGATTATGACGCCTGCACAGGCTGCGGCGCCTGTGCAAATGCCTGCCCGCGCGGGATCATCCGCGCGCTGTAGCTTTTTGTTTTGCCCCCCGCCGCGGTGCGACACGCCGCGCGGACCGCAAATAAATTCACCCCAAAGAAAGGACAAACTCATGAACCAAGAGCTTCAAAAAACGCTGCACAATACAGCGACAAACATTCGGCTCGGCGCCCTGGAAGGCGTTTACAACGCTTCCTCAGGACACCCGGGCGGCTCCCTCTCCATTGCAGAGATTTTGGCATACCTGTATTTCAAAGAAATGCATATCGACCCGAAGAATCCAAAGGACCCGGATCGCGACCGCTTTGTGCTTTCCAAAGGGCATTGCGCCCCCGCGCTGTATGCGGCGCTCGCCCTGCGCGGCTATTTTCCCACAGAAGATTTAAAAACCCTGCGCCATATCGACAGCTACTTGCAGGGACACCCCGATATGAAGCATATTCCCGGTATTGATATGAGCACGGGCTCGCTCGGCCTCGGCATTTCCGCCGCCTGCGGCATGGCGCTCGGCGCAAAACTTGACAATGCCTCCTGGAGAGTTTATACGATTCTGGGCGACGGCGAGATTGAAGAGGGGCAGGTTTGGGAAGCAGCCATGTTTGCCGCCCATTACCGCCTTTCCAATCTGCTTGCCTTTGTCGATGTCAACGGGCTGCAGATCGACGGCGCCACAAAGGATGTAATGAATTCCGCCCCGCTGACCGAAAAATTCGCAGCGTTCGGCTGGCACGTGATCAATATCGACGCGCATTCCCTGGATGCAATCGAAACGGCTTGCGAAGAAGCCAAAACCGTCACGGACCGCCCCACGGTGATCCTTGCACACTCCGTCAAGGGCAAAGGCGTTTCCTTCATGGAAAACGCGGTCAACTGGCACGGCGCCGCTCCGAAAAAAGAGCAGTATGAGCTTGCCGTTGCCGAGCTGAATCAACAATTTTGGAACTGAGGAGGAATGGTTCGATGGCAGACAGAATTGCAACCAGAGAAGCATACGGCCGTGCCCTTGAGGAATTCGGCGCGAAATATGAAAACCTTATCGTCTTTGACGCCGACCTTGCCGAGGCGACAAAAACCGTTTATTTTAAGAAAAAATATCCGCAGCGCCATTTTGACTGCGGCATTGCCGAGGGCAATATGGTCGTTGCCGCCGCCGGTATGTCCACAACGGGCAAAATCCCCTTTGTCAGCTCCTTTGCCATGTTTGTGGCGGGGCGCGCCTTTGAGCAGGTGCGCAATATGATCGGATACCCGCATCTGAATGTCAAGCTCGGCGCAACGCACGGCGGCATCACCGTCGGCGAAGACGGTGCAACGCACCAGGCGCTGGAGGATTTCGGTGCCATGCGCATGATTCCCGGCATGACCGTCATCTGCCCGGCAGACGCCACCGCTGCGCGCGCAGCCGTTGAAGCGGCAATTGAATATGTCGGCCCGGTGTATCTGCGCTTCGGCCGCTATGCAACGCCTGTTCTGTATGACAGCTCCTATCGCTTTGAAATCGGCAAGGGGCGCGTGCTGAGCGACGGCGAGGATTGCACCGTGATTGCAAACGGCGTGATGGTGGAGCAGGCGCTGCTTGCAAAAGAGCTGCTTGCAAAAGACGGCATTTCCGCGCGCATTATCGATATGCCAACCATTAAACCGCTCGACAAAGCGCTTGTGCTTGAAAGCGCTGCAAAAACCGGCGCCCTTGTCACCGCGGAGGAGCATAACATCATCGGCGGGCTCGGCAGCGCCGTGGCTGAGGTGCTGTGCGAGAATTTGCCGTGCCCGATGCAGCGCGTCGGCGTGGAGGATTCGTTCGGCCGCAGCGGCACGGTGCCCGCACTCATGGAACTGTACGGGCTCACCGCCGCACATATCGCCGCAAAGGCAAAAGCCGCCGTTGCGCAAAAGAAAAACGGCTGATAGCAATGCTAAAACAAAACGCAGGATTTTTTGCTTTCCCGCAAAAATCCTGCGTTTTTTATGCATGTCTTGAAAAATAGGGGTTTTCGAGCAGCTCCGCTGCAAGGGTCGTTCTGTCCCCGTGCCCTGGATATACCAAAATCGGCTCCTTTACCCCTTTCCCCAGCACCCGCAGCTTTGCAAGGCTGCTTTCCATTGCCGCCTTGTCTCCGCCCGGAAAATCCGTGCGCCCGATGCTGCGGCACATCAGCGTGTCTCCCGAAAAAAGCGCGTTCTCACACAAATAGCAGCAGCTTCCGGGGGAATGCCCCGGGGTTTCGATCACGGTGATCGGCGTTTTGCCGAGACGGAGAATATCGCCGTCGCGCACCGTGCCGTCGTAGGGCACCGCGTCGCACGGGATGCGAAAATATGCGCCGAGATTTTTTGTGCCGCTTGCAAGCATCGGCGCATCCGCCCCCTGCACAATGACCCTTGCACCCGTTGCGGCGCGCAGCGCAGCCGCCCCGCCGATGTGATCGAAATGCCCGTGCGTGAGCAGCAGGTATTTCAAGTTTCTGCCGCGCACAAACGCCTGCATGCGCTCATCATATACGGCGCAATCCACAAGCGCCGATTCACCGCTTTCTTCCTCGGTGAGTAAATAGCAGTTGTTCTGCAATATTCCGAATACGCCGCTTTCCACTCTGATCAAAGCTATCGTCCCCTTTTCTTTGCACCATTATAGCATGCGGCAAGTGCGGTGTCAATGCAAAGAGCGGCGCTGCTGATGCATCTTGCTTTTTTGCAGGCGCATGGTATAATAAATACAGAAGAAAGGGGGGAGCGGCATGGGCTTGCCCGAAGACGTTGCGGATCTGATTGCCGAAATTGAGCGCGCAGGCTTTTTGTGTTATGCCGTAGGCGGCTGCGTGCGCGACCTTTTGCGCGGGGTCGAGCCGACGGATTTTGATCTTTGCACCAGTGCCCTTCCGCAGCAGCTTTTGCCGCTTTTTCCGGAGAACACCGTGATTCCGAGCGGCATCGCCCACGGGACGGTTACGGTTCTGTGGCGGCAAAAGTCGTGTGAGATCACTACCTTCCGCAGCGACGGCACCTATCTTGACAGCCGTCATCCGCAAAGCGTCACCTTTGTGCCAACACTCGGGCAGGATCTTGCACGGCGTGATTTCACGGTCAACGCCATGGCGCTGCACCCGGAAAAAGGGTTAATCGATCCATACGGCGGCAAAGCAGACCTGAAAAACGGGGTTCTGCGCTGTGTCGGCGTTCCGCAAAAGCGGTTTGCGGAGGATGCTCTGCGCATTCTGCGCGGCATTCGCTTTTGCGCCGCGCTTTCGCTTGTGCCGCAGGCGCAGACAAGGGATGCGCTTTTTTCGGAAAAGGAACGCCTTAGAGCCGTAAGCGCGGAGCGCTGCGCTGCCGAGCTTTGCAAAACGCTTTGTGCCCCTGCGGGGATTGCAATTCTTTCGGAATATCTTCCGATCTTCCGCGTGCGCTATCCGCAAATGGAAGCCCCCGCCGCATGGAAGGGGCAGCCGTCTCTTGCCTGTGCGCTTGCGCTGTGCTTTCCGCACGGGCTGCCGTCCTATGCTGTCCTGCCTCTTCCAAAGCGGCTTTTGCGCAAAGCCGAGGCGCTTTGCGCAATTCATGCCGCCGTTTTTCGCGGAGAAGCGGATGCAGCGCAGCTTTGTTATCGCTTCGGAGAAGAAACCGTAAAAGAAGCGCTTGCACCGTGCACCTCTCCCGCGGCGCAAACTACGCTGCATGCGCTTTTCTCCCTGCTCTGCCCCTCGCGCGCACAGCTTGCACTGTCTGCAAGGGAGCTTTTGGCCATGGGTCTGCGCGGCGCCGAAATCGGACAGGCATTGCAGGCGGCATATCTCGCCGTCAACCGCGGCTTGGTGAAAAACACACCGTCCTCGCTGCGCGATTTTTGCCAAAAACACTGAAAAGAAGCAGCTTACCCGCCGAAAATCGCAACTTACCCCCGCTGCCATGGCAATCCCATGCCGCATATGGTATGATAAAAAAGGGAGGCCGCCTGTGTGAAATTGCATGTAAAAGAAATTCCGGCGGAACAGCCGGAAGAAGCTTTATGAATTTGAAGCGCTTTGCAGCGGCAGCATGCTCTTTCGCTGCAGCAAATCCATGATTCTCAATGCTGATAAGATCAAATCGGTTCGCCCGGTTCTCCCCGGCCGCATTGAAGCGCTGCCGGAAAACGGAGAAAAGGCAATCATCTCGCGGCAATACGTCGCGCGGCGTTGGCGGCGCGGCGCTGTTTTTCCTTGCGATTCTTGTCGTCAGCTTCGGTGTACGCACCGTTTTTTTCGGAGCACATCTGCGCGAGGCAGAGCAGCTCAATGCGCGCCTTATGCAAAAGCGCAGCGAGGGTTCTGCCCGATAACCGCTTTCATTATTCTGTAAAAAGGAGACTTTCTTATGAAATCTGCCAAGGCACTTGCCTCTCTCACCAAAATTGCACGCATTCTTTCCAAAATCATTTTTATCTGCGCAATCGTCGGCACATCCATTTGCCTTTGCGCCCTGCTCAGCCTTCTGCTCGGCATCGGCACACTGCGTCTGCACGGCATCAGCATCCATAGCCTGATTCAGCAAAATGCGGGCGTCTCCGCAGGCACGCTGTATGCCGCGGCGACCGTGGGTGCGCTGTTGTGCACCGGGGCGGGGGTTCTTGCAAAATTTGCCGAGCTGACCTTTTTACATGCGCTTGCAAACAAAACGCCGTTTTGCCGCAAAACCGCAAAAGAGCTGATGCGCCTCGGAATTCTCACCATTGCAATTCCTCTTGGCACGCAAACAATCTGCGCAGGCGTACACAGCCTGTTTTCGCTTCGCTTTTCCGAGGTTGCGCCGCTTTCGCTCTCCTGCGATTCTTCCGTTACGCTCGGCGTAATGCTTCTCATTCTCTCGCTTGTATGCTTCGTCGGCACCCAGCAGCTTCCCGCCGATATAAGGTCCGATCCGACCGAGCCGCAGGCCTGAACCCATACAAAACGGGGGCGCCCTTTTTGGGCACCCCCGAATTTTTTTGCTTATTCAAGCTCAAATGCGCCGGTATAGAGCTGATAATACACGCCTTTTTCGGCAATCAGCTTTTCATGGCTGCCGCGCTCAATGATGCGCCCGTGGTCAAGCACCATGATCACATCGGAATTGCGCACGGTGGAGAGGCGGTGCGCAATGACAAACACCGTTCTGCCCTGCATAAGCCTATCCATACCCTTTTGGACTATCGCTTCCGTTCTGGTATCTATGCTTGAGGTTGCCTCGTCAAGTATCATAACGGGCGGATCTGCAACCGCCGCGCGCGCAATTGAAATTAACTGCCGCTGACCCTGCGATAAACCGCTGCCGTCGCCCTTTAATACCGTGTTGTAGCCTTCGGGCAGCATTTCTATAAAGCTGTGCGCGTTGGCAAGCTTTGCCGCGGCAATACATTCTTCGTCGGTAGCGTCAAGCCTGCCGTAGCGGATATTATCCATAACAGTACCCGTAAACAGGTTAACGTCCTGCAAAACAATGCCCAAGGACCTACGCAGATCAGCCTTTTTAATCTTATTGATATTTATGCCGTCATATCTTATCTTGCCGTCCGCAATATCATAAAAACGGTTTATAAGGTTGGTAATTGTGGTCTTGCCCGCGCCCGTAGCGCCTACAAACGCTATTTTCTGTCCCGGCTCTGCGTAAATATCAATATTGTGAAGCACTATTTTATCGGGAACATAGCCGAAATCAACGTCTAACAGCCGCACGTCTCCCGTAAGGCGGGTATATGTCACCGAGCCGTCGTGATGTGGGTGTTTCCACGCCCAAACGCCGGTGCGCTTTTCGCTTTCGGTTATATTTCCGTTTTCTTCAACATTTGCGTTTACAAGGGTAACGTAGCCGTCGTCCGTTTCGGGCTTTTCGTCCATAAGCTCGAATATACGCTCGGTACCCGCCATAGCCATAACTACCGAGTTTATCTGCTGTGATACCTGACTTATGCTCATGGTAAACTGCCGCGTCATATTAAGGAACGGCACCACTACCGCCACCGAAATTGCCTGCCCCGAAAATGAAAGGTTGGGCGCGTTTGCAATAATCAGAATACCGCCGATAAAGGCCATAAGCACATACAGAATATTGCCGATGTTGCCCATTATGGGCATCAGTATATTCGCAAATATATTTGCGCTTTCGGCGTCTTTAAACAGCTGCTCGTTTATCTTGTCAAAGTCCTTTTTGCTTTCTTCCTCATGGCAGAAGACCTGAACGACCTTTTGCCCGTTCATCATTTCCTCAATATAGCCCTCTACCACGCCTATGGCCTTTTGCTGCTTTATAAAATAGCGCGCGCTGTTGCCGCCTATTTTCTTGGTGACCATAGTCATAGCGAATACGCCGAGGAAAACCACCAAGGTCATCCAAACACTTAAAAACAGCATATAGCAAAGCAGAGCCACAATGGTTAAAAATGAGGTTAAGAGCTGCGGTATGCTCTGCGATATCAGCTGGCGCAGGGTATCGATATCGTTGGTGTAGTAACTCATGATATCGCCGTGGTTATGGGTATCGAAATAGCGGATGGGAAGGTCCTGCATATGGTCAAACATCTTTTCACGCAGCTTGGCCAAGGTTCCCTGGGTGATCGTAGCCATCATCTGGGTGTACAATACACCGGCAATCAAGCTGATGATATACATGGTAACCAAAATTGCCAGCAGGCTGAAAATACGGCCCGAAGCCGAAGCCCAGTCGCCGGTCTGGAAGGTATCCTCCACAACGGCGATGACGTTCTGCATAAAGACGGAAGGCATGGAGCTGACGACTGCGTTGATAATAATGCAGACCAGCGTGAGCGGCAGCATCACTGGGAAAAAGCGGAAGATGGTGCGGACCAAGCGGCGGAACACGCCCTTTGGCGCGCGGCGGCCCCGTGCAGTGCTGGTGTTATTGGGCATCCTTCTCACCTCCTGCTCTGTTCTGCGAACGATAGATGTCTCGGTAAACCTCATTGGTTGCCATCAGTTCCTCGTGGTTGCCGATAGCCTTGATGAAGCCGCCTTCCATAACAATAATGCGGTCGGCATCCTGCACGCTGGCAACACGCTGGGCGATGATGATCTTGGTGGTCTCCGGGATAAACTCGCGGAAGCCTTTGCGGATCAGCGCATCCGTACGGGTATCGACAGCGCTGGTGGAATCGTCCAGGATTAAGATCTTGGGCTTTTTCAGAAGCGCGCGGGCGATGCACAAACGCTGCTTCTGGCCGCCGGATACGTTCGTACCGCCCTGTTCGATCCATGTATCGTATTTATCGGGGAACTGCTGGATGAACTCGTCGGCCTGGGCCAAACGGCAGGCCTCTTCCATCTCGGCGTCGGTGGCGTTGGGGTTGCCCCAGCGCAGGTTATCTTTGATCGTGCCGGAGAACAGGACGTTCTTTTGCAGCACCACAGCCACCTGGTTGCGCAGGGCCTCCAGGTCGTACTTGCGCACGTCAACGCCGCCAACGCGGACGCTGCCTTCGGTCACGTCATATAGGCGGGGGATCAGCTGGACCAGGGACGACTTGGACGAACCGGTGCCGCCCAAGATGCCGATGACCTCGCCCGACTTGATGTGCAGGTTGATATCGGCCAGCGCCATGCGGTCGGCCTTTTCAGAATACTTAAAGCTGACGTTGTCGAAATCGACAGACCCGTCCTTGACCTCGGTCAGAGCGTTTTCCGGGCTTCTCAACGAGCTTTCTTCGCTGAGCACCTCAACGATACGTTCGGCGGATTCAATCGACATGGTGATCATAACAAACACCATGGAGAGCATCATCAAGCTCATCAAAATCTG
>ERZ827423.66-NODE-66-length-133809-cov-30.960958_pt1 | contig 133809 bp, 126 predicted proteins | sample MGYA00519775_ERZ827423 | MGnify/ENA primary metagenome ERZ827423 (study PRJEB31778, sample SAMEA3449296) | human gut metagenome | biome: human gut; feature: human-associated habitat; material: faeces | place: United Kingdom | collected 2010/2012 ... | reverse complement strand
CCGCGATAGGACGGAAAGACCCCGTAGAGCTTTACTGTAGTTTAACATTGGATTTCGGTAACATATGTACAGGATAGGTGGGAGGCGAAGAACCAGGGACGCCAGTTTCTGGGGAGCCGACCTTGGGATACCACTCTTGTGTTATTGGAGTTCTAACGAATTGCCGTGAACCGGGATTCGGACAGTGTTAGATGGGCAGTTTGACTGGGGCGGTCGCCTCCCAAAGAGTAACGGAGGCGTCCAAAGGTTCCCTCAGAATGGTTGGAAACCATTCGCAGAGTGTAAAGGCAGAAGGGAGCTTGACTGCGAGACCGACAGGTCGAGCAGGTGCGAAAGCAGGGCTTAGTGATCCGGCGGTATGAGAGTGGAATTGCCGTCGCTCAACGGATAAAAGCTACCTCGGGGATAACAGGCTGATCTCCCCCAAGAGTCCACATCGACGGGGAGGTTTGGCACCTCGATGTCGGCTCGTCGCATCCTGGGGCTGGAGCAGGTCCCAAGGGTTTGGCTGTTCGCCAATTAAAGCGGCACGCGAGCTGGGTTCAGAACGTCGTGAGACAGTTCGGTCCCTATCCATCGTGGGCGCAGGAGATTTGAGAGGAGCTGTCCTTAGTACGAGAGGACCGGGATGGACGCACCAAGGGTGAATCAGTTGTCGTGCCAACGGCACAGCTGGGTAGCCAAGTGCGGATCGGATAAACGCTGAAGGCATCTAAGCGTGAAGCCGACCTCAAGATAAGATCTCCCACCAGAAATGGGTAAGACCCCTGGAAGACTACCAGGTTGATAGGTCGGAGGTGGAAGTGCAGCAATGCATGCAGCTGACCGATACTAATAGGTCGAGGGCTTGATCAAAGTGAGTTTACGAATTATGCAGTTTTCAAGGTACTCAAGGAAACTTAATACCTTACCATTCCGGTGGTTAAGCTAAGGGGATCCACCTGTTCTCATACCGAACACAGAAGTTAAGCCCTTATACGCCGAAGATACTTGGCTGGTGACGGCCCGGGAAAATAGGTAGCCGCCGGATACCAAACAAAAGAGACTGACACCCGTCAGTCTCTTTTGTTTCATATACAGCGATTACTGTTTCCTGAGTCTAACTCAGGCTTGCGCTTGCGCTTGGCTGGCGACACAGCGACGATGAGCGCGCCCGGTGGGCGGAGGAGCGAATCGGAGCTGCTCAAGCACAGGGAGCTGAAGGAAGCGGCTTCGCCGCAACGCACAGCGACCATGTGTGCAGAGGCCGGGAAAATAGGTAGCCGCCGGATACCAAAGAAGAACACCATGCGCCGCATGGTGTTTTTCTTTGGTCTTTGATGAGTAGGTATTTTCCGGGCCAGGTCAAACAGCCAAGGGCTGGTGATGGGATCGACTGTGAGCGCGTCCGGTGGACGATGAAGCGAACAGGAGATCCAGTAAGGCAGGGAGTTCGAGGAGCGTCTGCGACGCTGAACGACCTTGCCGCACTGTGGGAGCCTCGGGCGGGAAAATAGGTAGCCGCCGGATACCAAACATCAAAAACGCCTGTGTTGCATGGGCGCTTTTCTTAGCTATTCGGGGCTTTTCTGCTTGCTTGTGCTCATTTTGTGCTTTCGCTCTGGCAATTTTCCGGCAACCTTTTTTTGAAAGCGTCCATAACTGCGCCCGCGCTTGCGTCCTCTTTTTCCTTTTAGCGGAGGAGCAGGCGCTTGACAAAGCACCGGCGATAAAAGATACTTTAAGCATTAAGACGGATATTTCAGCGCCGAATGGCGCACCGATTATAAGCATAAAATCGTAATACCGAAGGACAGTCAGGAGGGCAGTCAAATGGAACAGAACACTGAAACCAAAACGGAAACCAAGCTCAAGCCGGAGGAAATGCCGGAGTATCAGGACAAGCTGTCACAGAGCCTGATTCGAGGATGGTGCAAACAGTTTCCGGAATGGACGGACGAGCGGATTATAGAGGAATTGGAGAGCACTTAACACGGCAATCAGCGGATAGCCCGCCCTTCCCCGCAACCGCAGGTTGCTTGCCTGCGAAAGGGTTCTGTGCTACAGTTGTGAAAAAGGAGGGCTTTGATGATATGGAAACAAGGAAAATAATTCATAGCTTAAGGACTGAAAAGGGGCTGTCACAAGGCGAACTGGCAGAAAAGGTTTTTGTTACAAGACAGGCGGTGTCTCGGTGGGAAAACGGTGAAACCACGCCTAACGTGGAAACCTTGAAGCTGCTTTCGAGGCTTTTTGATGTTTCAATCAATACTCTGCTGGGTTCCCCAAAAAAGCTGATATGCCAATGCTGCGGTATGCCGCTGGAGGATACCATAACCAGCAGGGAGCCCGACGGCTCCTTCAACGAAAAATACTGCAAGTGGTGCTATGCCGGCGGCGAATTTAAGTACCACAGCAAGGAGCAGCTTATAGATTTCTGCGTGGCGCACATGGCCACCGAGACCTGGCCTGCGGAGCAGGTGCGCGCCCACATGGAGGCCGTAGTGCCGCTGCTGGAGCATTGGAAGGGGTAATGGGCAGGGCTGCACGGCGCGCTTCTTAACAGTTTATTTTATTGACAGGCGTTACACTGTCAAATTATACTTTTGCTATGATAAACAGGTTTTGCAAAAGAGCGGCGGCGCTGGTGCTGGCGTTGATAGGGATGGCCGCTGCATGCGGGTGCGCGAAAAGGGCGGAGGCGGACGCTACCTTCGTCATGCTCACCGCGCCCACGGTGGAGCCGATAGTCACCCCCGTACCCACGCCGGAGATCACGCCCGCGCCGAAAAAAACGCCAAAGGCCGAAAAAACGCCAGAGGCCGAAAAAACGCCAGAGGATAATAAGAAAGAGGACGAAGCCAAAGAAAAGGAAAAGGACAAGCCCAAGAGCACCGCAGACCAGAAGGAGGAAAAAAAGGTCTCCGCCAAGACCCCCCACGCCAAGGACTATACTAAGGTCGATATAAAAAAGGCAAGCGGCACAAAGGTCACGGACTTCGAGACGGACAGGATAGACGGCGGAAAGCTGAGCCAAGGCTACTTTTCCGGCGGAACCATAACGCTTGTAAACGTATGGTCTACCACATGAGGAATCTGCGTGGACGAGATGGGACGTCTCGCAAATCTATATAAAGAATACAGGAACACCGGAGTGCAGTTCTTAGGTATATGCGCCGACGTATACGGCCTTAACGGGCAGACCTGCAGCGACGCGAAGGACTACATAGCCTCCACCGGCGCTGGCTACCCCCAGATAGTGGCCACAGAGGCACTGCTGCGCTATGTTTTGTATATGCCCAGCACACATATTTTCGACAGCTCGGGCAGGATGATAGCAAAGTACGCGGGCACTCTGAGCGAAGCCGAATGGATAAACGTGATAGAGACCATAATGGCGGAATATTCATAGAGAAACTACAAAAAGGGCGATCTACCCGCCCTTTTTTGCTTGGGATATTATTATCGCGAAGCGCTCATTTTGAGCATCTCTCGGGCAATATCGAACTTTAAAGAGGCGTATTCGTCGGTGGTAGGCACCTCCAGCATGACCAGCACCAGGCGCGCGTCCTTGTCCTCCGTATCGCAGCGGAAGCCGGCAAACCAGGATATCTGGCGGCTCTTGTCGTTGCCTATTTCGGCAGTACCGGTCTTTGCGGCCACGGTGACGGAGGTCACCTTCAGGGAACGGCCGGTGCCGTTGAGGTTGTGGTCAACCACGTCCTTAAGATACGGAACAATAATATCCAACGAATGCTGCTCTATTACGCTGCTCTTCCATACTTTGGGGCTGGCCCTGGAGACGTTGTTGTATTTTATGCCCTCAGTTTCATACAGGCCGTCCACTATATAGGGCTGCATTATATTGCCGCCGTTGGCAAAGGCGCAGAACATTGTGGCCATCTGCAGGGGGGTAGTCAGTATTTCGCCCTGGCCGTAGCCGCTGTCCGCAAGAAGCATGAGGGTAAGCTCGGTATCGTCGTTGTACAGCTGCGATTGGGCCACGTTCAGGTCAAAGGGCATGGTATCGCCAAAGCCTATGCTCTTCATGTAGTTGGTATAGTTGTCCCAGCCCATGAGCAGCGCGGCGTTGGCAAAGTAAATGTTATCGGAATGCACTATGGCGCTGCGCATGTTGAGGGGACTCAGACGGCCATACTTGACCTGAGTGCGCTTTATTTTGCTGCCTAGCCAGGTGCCATAGTCGGTAGGCAGCCAGTAGTCATCCACGATCTCGCCGGTGAAGACGTAGTTTTCATCCAACGTGCCGCTTTGCAGCGCCGCTACGGCGGTAAACGCCTTCAATACCGAGCCGGGAGGGTAAAGGCCCTGAGTAAGACGGTTATAAAGAGGCTTGTTGGCCTTGCTCAACAGCTCCGCGTAGTCTGCGGAGCTTATGCCCTTGGCAAAGGCGTTCAGGTCGTAACCCGGCCAGGAGGACATTGCCTCTATGGCGCCGGTCTTGGGGTTCATGACCACTACCGCGCCTGCGGTAGTCTCACCGAAAAGCACGCTGTCCAGCACGAAGTCCAGCCGTTTTTGCAGCTTGTAGTCAATCGTGAGCTGAAGGTCCAGTCCGTCCTCGGCGGGCTTGGTGTACAGTGTGCGGCGGTTGGTGCCCTGAGAGGTGCAAATGTATATATGGTAGCCGTCATTGCCTCTCAGCTCTTTTTCGTATTTGGCCTCCAAACCGTTGCGGCCAACATAGGAATCCGAGGTATACAGGCCGTTCTCGGCATCCCGGCCCTCGTTCAGCTCCTTGAGCCTGGCCTCCAGCTCTTCATCGCTGCCGGCGCTGACTATGCCTACATAGCCTAATGTATGGGCCAGCATGTCATTTTCGGGATAAGAGCGCACCGAGCCGTAGTTGCCGTAATCTATGCCTATGCCTTCTATTTCGAGAAGCTGAGTTTCAAGGTATTCTGGGAACTCGCCCTGATAGAACTGCTTGAGCACGGCAACGCCGTCGTAGGCCTTACTCAGCTTTTTGTCTATGGCCTCCCTGGTCATGCCGAGGAGGGAGGAGCACTTGTTGTAGAAGTAGTCGCGATTGGTGTCGTTCAGCCTGTCCGGCATGGCATAGACGGATATTTTTCCTTCAGTGGTGGCCAATACATGCCCGTCGGCCATTAGCTCGCCCCGCTTTGCGCTTATGCGGGCCACGCGGACTGTATCGCCCCATTCCATCTCGGGAAATATGAGATTTGGCGACCACTCTATGAACCACCTGTTGCGGGACTTTATGGCTACCATGCGATGCTCGCCGGATACGTCGCCCAAAAGGGGAGAGGAATATGTAGCGGTGAAGTTGACTATGGTGAATACCTCGCCCTCGTTGACTTGGATATTCTCGTACAGTACGGAGGTTATCTCCAGCGCATCGAATATGTTCATGTATTTGGCGATAAACTGATTTTTGCTTATGAGCCCTTCTGATTCGCGGTTGGGCTCAAGCTTGGCCAAAGCCACATAGTCAGGCTTTTCATTGGGGTCTATGGGCTTGGAAGGGTCCACGCCGGCAGTCTCGTCAGGAATGAAGGTTACGGCGCCGTCCAGAAGGTTGTATGCCCCCTCATAGTCGCCGGAGGATATTTTAGACAAAAAATCAAGACACACCTGCTTGCCGCTTGAGCCGGTACAGCCCGGCAGCAGGCAAAGGCAGCTGGCCCATATCAGAATTATGCTTAAAGCTCTTTTCAACCCTGCTTCTCTTTCGCTCCCATGTTGAATAAATAATTGATTATAACAAAATTATAGCTTGGGGATAATCATATGTAAACGGCTGACAATAAAAGTTTACACAGGTAAATTTGACAGCATCGAGATGTATTGATAAAATAAACTAAGTGAAAGGAAACGCCATGGTTCGACGGAAAAAGAAAAATCCCATATCAGCGCTGCTCTTGGGGCGCAGGAAAGGTACGCAGCAGCGCAGGGCGAGAAGCGCGAGCCGCCCCGGCTTCGGCTGGGCAAATATCGGCCTTATTGCCGCGGTATTGGCAGCGGGGGCCTTTTTCGCATGGGCGCTCATGTTCTCGGACGGACGGCTTAATATATATTTGAAGGACGGCGGCCGAACTCACCAATACCTTACGTGGAGGACCAATGCCGGCGAGTTCCTCACGGCAATAGGCGCGAAGCTGGACGAGAACGACACACTGTCGGTAGCGAAGGACGCGGAGCTTACCGACGGCGAAACCATAGAGATAACCAGGGCATACCCCATAGCGGTGCAGTCCGGCGGCAATACCGAGGTGATGTACCTCAGCTCCGGCACGGTGGGCGACGCGCTGGACAAGGCGGGCGTAACCGTAAAATCGGGAGACGAGATATCGGAACTCACCTTCCGGGATCTTGAACCCGGCATGAAGATAAGCCATACCGCCGTGGACGTTACATACAAGGTATCCTACAAGACCCTTGACTACGACGAGATAATCAAAAAGGACGACAGGGAGTACGAGAGCTTCAAGAAGGTGGAGGTAGAGGGCAAGGACGGCAAAAAGCAGATAACCCAACGCATAACCGTAAAGGACGGCGTGGAGGTATCCCGGGAGGTCGTAGACCAGATAATCACCGAAAAGGCCGTGGATGAGATAATACGCGTCGGCACCAAGATACGCTACCAGACCAACTTCAAGGGAGAGACCAGACGCTGGAAGGAAGCCCCGAAGGACGGAGTAAACGGCTGGAAGAGCATGAAGGTGGACAAGATAACCGCCTATTGCACAGGTACCCGCACGGCCACCGGCACGACGCCCAAGCTGGGCACCATAGCCGTGAACACATATTACTTCAAATACGGCACCCAGTTGTATGTGAGGGGCTACGGCTACGGCACGGCAAGGGATACCGGCGCATTCAGAAAATATACCAACTCTTCCGGAAAGCCTATGAACCAGCTGGATCTCTGGTTCAACTCGGAATCGGAGGCAAGGCGCTGGGGAACAAAGTACAACGTGACTATCTGGTATAAATAATGAGCACAGCTTCAGTAAAACGCGAACTTGAAAAATACGGCCTCACGCCCAACAGGGCGCTGGGGCAAAATTTTTTGGCCAGCGACACTGCGGCAAGGACTATTGCCGAGGCTGCCTGTGAAAACCGCTGCCCGGTTATAGAGATAGGCCCGGGTATGGGCGCGCTGACTGCCGAACTGGTAAAATGCGCCCAAAGGGTAGCGGCCATAGAGATAGACAGACGCATGGCGGAGATAATCGCGGACAGGCTGCCCGAGGTACAGCTTATCAACGAAGACGCGCTAAAGGCGGATATACCGGGGCTTATAGCGGCCCTCGGCGGCAGGGCGAATATCGCGGCGAACCTGCCGTATTACATAACCACGCCGCTTTGCGTGAGGTTTTTATCCATAGGCGCAGACGGCAGCATACCCGCCATGACGCTTATGATGCAGAAGGAAGCGGCGGAGCGGTTCACGGCAAGGCCGGGGGACCGCGTATACGGGCCGCTGACGGTGCTTGCGGGGTATTATTATGAGGTTACTAAGCTCATGGAGCTGTCCCGGGATATGTATTACCCCCAGCCTGATGTGGACTCAGTAGTGCTGAAGCTTACGGCCAAGGGCGCGGAAAAGCTTTTTGAGCTGGAGTGGCTGCTGAACAGGGCATTTGCAATGCGCAGAAAGACTCTATCAAACAACCTCAGGGCTGCAGGAATATCGGACGAACGGCTGAAATCGCTGCTTGGAGCTTGCGGCATAGAGGGAAATATACGCGCAGAAAAGCTTACGGTGGCACAATTTGCAAATATTGCGCGGGAAATAGAGGCGCACGGGAAATAACGACAAAACCCTATAAAAAGCGATACTGTGGAAAAAGTGGATGAACGCCACTTTTCAGGCAAACTAACAAAGCCTTCGAGTCATTGACCCGAAGGCTTTGCAATACCGCGCACCCGCTTCTCGACTTCACGTCCCATGGGCGTTTTCGCCATCAGGTTGCTACTCCCGGGCATGCCCGCGGCACACCTGCGCTTCCGCTTAATGCTGCTGCCTTCCGGCCCTGACATGGTTCACAGTGGCAAGTTGCACGGGACCCGGGGATCGACGCCCCACGATGGCGGCGGCCCCACAGGGGTGAGCCTCAAAACGGGGATTCAGCCCTGCTGTAGCGGATTGCAGGTATAGGGCACCGCTATCTCCCCGCTTAGCGCGGCAAGGTTATTTTAACAAGGCAAGGGCAATTAGTCAATAAAACGCACAAAAAAATTGCTTTGGAAGGGGGTCCAAAGCAATTGTCGGTTTGTTATTGGTTTTGAAAGGGTTTCTCTCACTTGCAAGCTTATTATAACCCGCGGGGAGACGGAAATCATCACAAAAGTATTACAATCTGCTGAAATGTTCATTAAGTTTTAAAGAAATATTTGTTTTATGGGCCGTTTGAGGTATAATCATGCCGTCAGGCGACCCAAACTCCATAGAGGAAAGGAAAAGGCAAAATGAAAAGGACGATAAGGATAGAAGGAATGATGTGCGGCCACTGCTCCGGCAGGGTAAAGAAGGCGCTGGAGGCCGTGGCGGGAGTTGAGACCGCGGAGGTGAGTCACGAGACAGGCATGGCAGCAGTGACCCTGAACGGCCACGTATCCGACGAGGCGCTGGCCAAGGCCGTGACCGATGCGGGCTATAAGGTAGCGGGCATAGAGTAGCGCCTGCACTTTTGGTGCATGAAATATGCCCCGAAGCTGTCCTTTACAGCGAAGAACGGCGGGGTGTATAATGAACACGATGGAAAAACAGGCAAGGGACAAAAAGGAGAGGCTTCGGCATCTCCTTTTATTTTTTGCCTGCACCAGGCATCATCGCGATGAAAAATACGGCGGCCCGCCGAAAGGGGCAGAGAAAAGCGACGGTATACCGCCGCTTTTTTGTTTCAGGAGGAAAAAATGATATTCAGAAAGGAAAAGGAGCACGGCGTACTCACCGAGGAGGAGATTCTGGACATGGCCCGGGACATTGCGGAAAACGACCCGGCCTACATCATAGGCTCCATGCTCATCAAAAGCGTGTGCGACGATACCGGCCTCGACGAGGGGGCTGCCTTCAGCATGCTGCTGGACGGGGGCGGAATGCCCAAGGGCATAGCCGCTATCAGCGCCAGAGCTGCAAACGACCTCATGCGCCTCTACAAGGAGGGGGGCATAGAGGGCGAAATTGACAGCTATCTGGAGGACGAGAGGTTCGTGAAGATGCTGCTGGAGATGCCGGTAAAGGCGGCGCTCAGGCTTTATGCCGCCGAGTGCAACGCAGATGCCGCCGCCAAGGCGGAGCGTGAAAAGGGCGCCATGGACGTGATGGAAAAGCTGGCGGCCCGCAGGGCGCTGCCCTCGCCCATAAAGGGCAATACCCCCGCCGCCGCGGATACGGACTACGCCAACATGCCCACCAGGGAATTCAACATCATAAAGGAAAGACTGATGCGCGCCGCCAGCGAGGGCAGGCGCGTTTCGTTGTAAAGACATAAAAAGGAAGGAGAAAAATAATGAGTATCAACACTACCGCAAACACCGCAGGTACCACCAAGCTCAACAAGACCTTTTACGACCGCCAGCTGCTGGAAAGCGCCAAGACCCGCTTTGTACACGCCAAGTACGGCCAGAAGCGCCCTATTCCCAAGAACAGCGGCAAGCGGGTGGAATTCCGCAAGTGGAACCTCTTTGACGCAAACGACGCCATGGAGGCACTTCAGGAAGGCGTTACCCCTGCCAGCCAGGCTCTGTCCCAGAGCAACGTAGAGGTGGAGGTGGCCCAGTACGGCGCATACGTGGAGGTATCCGACCTGCTGGACATGACCGGCTATGACCAGGTAATCTCCGAGAGCGCGGAGCTGCTGGGAGAGCAGCTGGGCACCGTGGTGGAGTGGGTCACCCGCGATGCCATGAACGCAGGCACCAACGTACAATACGCAAACGGCAAGTCTGGCCGCGGCGAGATAACCGCCGCCGACAAGCTGACCGTGGCTGAGATACGCAAGGCGGTGCGCACCCTCAAAAAGGCCAAGGCGCGCCCCTTCGGCGACGAGGGCAGAAAGCCCCACTTCATATGCATCTGTTCCCCCGAGGCCACCTATGACCTTCAGAGCGATTCCCTCTGGCAGGACGTATCCAAGTACTCCTGCGCGGAGCAGATATATTCCGGCGAGATCGGCCGCCTGTTCGGCGTGGTATTCGTGGAATCCACCGAGGCAAAGGTATTTACCCAGAGCGTGCTGAACAAGGTGAAGACCGCCACCAGCTCATCCAAAACCTTCGTGCTCAAGAACAGCCCCAAGGACGCGGAGGCGGCGTATCTCTCCACTGCGGGAAACAAGATAAAGATAGGTACCGCCGAGTATACCGTAGCCTCCTTTGACGCGGCTACCAATACCGTCACCCTGTCCGACAATGCCACCCTTACCGCCGACGCCATAGTATACAGCGAGGACGCGGGCAACATAGACGGCACTACCAAGGCGGGCGCCGACGTGCATTCCACGCTTATTTTCGGCAGGGACGCCTACGGCATAGTGGACGTGGGCGGCAGCGGAGCCCTTCAGATCATAATAAAGCCCCACGGCAGCGCAGGAACCTCGGATCCTCTGGATCAGCGCGCCACCGTAGGCGCAAAGGTAGCGGCATATGCGGCAAAAATCCTCAACGAGCTGTGGATAATCCGCATTGAGCACGGCGTAAGCGCATAAATAACATCAGGAAATAAGTACGAAGGTACTGTTTCATATCCCTTTCAAGGGGGCCGAGGGGAAACCTTCGGCCCTTTTTTATTTGAGCAGAGAAAAGCTGAGAGAGTCAAGGAGGAAAGACAATGAATTACATAACCGATAAGGAAATAGACGCCATACAGGGCGACATGGGCGAGACGCTGAGAAAGCAGCCCCGAGTGCGCATGCGCATAGAGGGCAGCGGCTACTGGGAGGGCGGCATAAACGGCTGGTTCTTCAGGGTACGCCGGGGAGAGGAGACAGAGCTGCCCAAGTCCATTGCGGAGCTTATACAAAGAAGCGAGCAGGTGGCGGTGATGGGCGAGCGGGAGGTAAAGGCCTACAGGGGCGTTGGCAGAAGGGTGGCGCAGGTATGACGCTGAACGACATCATCGTATCCGCACTTGCCCAGCTGGACCGCGGCCACGACGCCCAGAGCCTGGACGTATGGCGGGACAAGTTCACCCGCTTTGCAAACGACGGCGTGACGGATATCTGCGCCACATATAAGCCCCGGCGCACAGAGACTATCGACACCAGGGACGGCACATTTACCACCGCAATGCTGTCGAGGGGCTGCCGCAAGGTGCTGAGCGTAAAGCGCGACGGCCGGGAGGAGGACTTTTACGACGGCGACGCTTCCGAGGTGATAGTCACCTCCGGCGGTCCCGGCAAAATTGAGGTGACGTACCGCTCGGTGCCAAGGGAGATGTTTGCGAGCACGGACGAGCCCGACATACCCGCATACATGCACGGATTGCTGGTAAGCTACGTCGTGGGCCGCGAGAGGGCTGCGGGGGACGTTTCCCAGCAGCGGGGCGGCAACATCTACTTCCAGATGTACGAGGCCGGCAAGGCCGCCATACGGCCCCATCTGGGCGGCGGAACGAGCCAGCGCATAGTGAACAGGTGGTGAAGCCCATGGCCCGCAAGATATACAGGATAGACGAGTTCATGGGGCTGGATCAGTCCATGGGCGAAAACGGCATGGCGGCCTCATACAGTCCCGACGCCTGCAACATGGACACGGCGGACGGCGAGCTTACCGTAGCCAAGGGCTACACCAGGTACATAACATCAGCAGTTCCCGGCACGGAGGCCATACGCCGCATGTTCCTTTTTCATTCGGGCAGCGGCGACCAGGTGATAGTGGTAACGGGCGGCAGCGTATACGCCTACAGGGAAGGCGTCTGGGTGCTCATATACACCTTTACCGGGGGACTCACCGGCGGAAGGGTGGATTTTACCGAGGCCCGGATAGACGCCACGGATTATCTCCTTATCGCCAGCGGCGAGCAGCAGATAGTCAAGTACAACGGAACCAAATCAGAGCTCTTCGGCAGCAGCGACGGGCTTTCGGATAAGCCGGTAAGCTACCTTGCTGCTTACAGAAGCAGACTCTTCGCGGCTGGGGACAGCAGCTGTCCCAACAGGCTTTACTGGTCCAAGCTCCCGGGCGGCAGCCGCACCATAGAATCCTGGGGCGAGGAATCCGGCTCGGTCAACGTCTCAGGGGGACATACCGAGATAGGCGCCAGCGCCGGCGACCCCATAGTAGGCCTTGCGGCGCTTTCCAACCAGCTTCTCATATTCAAAAAGCGCAGCCTTTACCGGCTCATAGGCGACAAGCCATCGAATTTTACGGTGGAGCGCATAGATTCCGACGTGGAGACGGCGGCGTATACCTCCCTCGTAATGAGCGGGGACATGCTGTACTTCATGACCAAGGGAGGCCTATGCAGGTTCAACGGCGTATCCGCGGCGCTCATGCCTGACGCCCGGCGGATAAAGAAGCTGCTTTCAGGCGCCGACGTATCCCTTTCCAAGGGGGCGGCGGCCCGCAGCAAGCTTTACTACTCATTCGACGACGCCAAGGGCGGCGGCATCATTGAATACGACCTTGTGCGGCACACCTACATGCTGCGCCGCGGCTTTGACGTAGGCGACATAGCCTCGTGGGACGGAAGGCTGTACATAGTCAATTCCGGCCGCTACGTGTGCCTCTTCGACGACGGCAAAAGCTACGACGGCAAGAACATCGAGGCCTGGTGGCGCACACCTGAGACGGATCTTTTCGACAAGAGCGGCGTAAAGGCCATGCGGTCCCTCTGCTTCAGGGGCCACGCCCAGGGCGCCGCCACCGCCATGAACGCGGAGGTGAGCGTGGGCAGCGCAAGGGCTGCCACAAGGGTGCTGCTGCCTACGGAGGAGAGCGAGGTAGTGGAGGTGCCGCTTAAAAACGAGGGCAGGACATTTTCGCTCAGGATCGCCAACGAGGCGGGAGGCCGCTTCACTCTGCGCGGCGGCATAGAGCTTTCATTTGAAACCTGGAGGAGGGTGGAATAAATGGCTCTTGATATGCGGGCGCTTTACTATGTGACGCTGCCGGATATAAAGGACGCGGAGCTTTACAGCGAGACGGTAAAGGCCAACGAAAACAACCTTAATCAGAACTTTACGGCCATTGCCCAGAAGATAGAGGAGCTGGAAACGCGGCTTTCCGCACTCGAATAGGCAAGGCAGTACAAAAAGGAGGAAAACACCATGGCAAAATATTATATGAACGGCTACACACCTCCAGAGGGAGTGAATTCCGCATCAAAGGTAAAGGAATACCAGCGGCAGCTCGGCGTAAAGGCGGACGGCATATGGGGGCCTGATACCGACGCGGCATACAGGGCCAGCCTTAACCGCAGCGCCCAGCGGCAGACCCAGAGCAGAAGCGGCTTTGACTGGGGGGATTCCGGCAGGAACGAGGCATTTGACGGCTACTACAACGCCATAAGGAACAGCCTGTCCGTCCCGACCGTGACGGTAAAGGCGCCCAGCGCCGGCGAGGTAAAGGACATGTGGAGCGGGGTGCTTCGCCCCAGCGCCGACGCCGCCATAGAGCGGCGCAACAGGGCGGCCGAGCGCGAGATGGCTGAGATAGACGCGGATGCCGTTTCCCGTGGCATGGGCCAGAGCAGTTATGTAACATCGGTAAAGGCCCGGCAGATGGAGGAGGCCCAGGACGACATAAGCGACATTGAGGCGCAGTACGGCGCGGCGCTGGCAGAGAAGATATACGATACGCTGTACAAGTACGATCAGATGAGCTTAAACGCCCAGCAGTACAACGCGGAGGCTCACGCGGCTGCACAGAAGACCGCACTCAGCATGGCGTCGGACTGGTACAATCAGTACCTCAGCCAGCAGAACGCCGCCATCGCCGCCGCAGCAAAGGGAAGCTCCTCTAAGTCGTCAAAGGGCGGCTCCGGCTCGAAAAAGAGCAGCCTTTCCAGAGAGGACTACACCGAATATGTACGCAACCTCACCGCCGAGCAGCGCAGGCAGCTCTTCAGCAGCGAAAACAGCTATTGGAGCAGCAGGCGCGAGGAGATATACTCCGCCCTGGGCAAAACCCTTTACGATAGCCTTAAAAAGAAATACGGCGGTTAAGGGGGTGCCTATGGCTGCGGTAAAAAAGACCTTCGATATTGCGCTGGACATAGCGGACGCTGGGGCGAACCGGGAATTCACGGTGGTGGACGGGGACAACGGCAACGTGCTTGCCATACTCCTCACAGACGGGGGCTACCCGGTAGACCTTACCGGGTGCCGGGTCATAGCGGTGTTCTCAAAGAGCGACGGCACCGCCTGTCAGGACAGCTACGATACTGACGGCGGCATAACTCTTTGCGGCACGCTGAATAATCAGGTGGATATAGAGCTTTTTGCGGGTTCCGTGGCTCCCGGAACGGTGGAGTGCGAGCTCCAGATATACTCGGATCCCAGCCTTTCCACCCTCGTCACCACGGCAAAGTTCAACTTTGCCTGCCGCAAGGCTATTTTTTCCGGCGAAACGCTGACCTCTGCGCCGCAGTACCCACAGCTTACTTCCCTTATGGAGAGGGTGGAGGTGCTGAACGCGGAGACTGCCGCTGCGGCGGGGGCGGCAAACTCAGCCGCGGCAGACTGCAGGGCAGCAATGGAGGGAAACGTCACAACATGGAAAATACTCAGATACTCTTAAACCAAAAAGGAGGGATTGCCTATGGCAGTATACCTTGGAAATGAGCTGGTGCTGGCAAACGGCGTGGGCGGCACAAGCCTTGCCAACGGCCACGCCTCCACCCACGCAAAGGGCGGCAGCGATGAGCTGGCCCCGGCGGACATAGGGGCGGCGGAGGAGGTACATACACACACGGAATACGCATTAAAGCCGGTAAGCATGGTAGTTGAGCTGCCGCTGGACGGCTGGGTGGTGGGCACATACAGCTGCACACAGGCCATAAGCGTGGACGGAATGAGAAGCGGCAAGTACGCCATAGTAGGCCCCGTACCAAAGGACTGGGACGAATACGTGGGGGCTAACGTACACTGCGCCGTACAGGGGTACAATTCGCTCACGTTCTTAGCCGACAAAAAGCCGGCCACGGATCTCCGGGTAAACGTACTGATATGGGGGTAGGATAGTATGCTTTTCAATCTCGTATGCGGCGTGAATTACAGCATGGGAATAGCCTCCGGCAGCTTTGATGGCATAGACAGCTCGAGGGTGCTGACCGTGAACAAGACAATAGACCCGCTGGCGCTCGTCATAAAGACCACGGTGGGCTCCTCCAGCGAGCTTATAGTGTACTACAGGGAAAAGCCCACGGACAGCTTTTCCACAGTAGTGGGCGGGAGCGTGCCGGTATCCTGCAGGCTGCTGGGCGAATACAGCACAAAGCTGCTGCTGACGGTGCATAACGCCAGCGCCGCAAACTGTGCCGGCGTTGAATACTATATATTGGGGGTGAAAAAGCAATGACAGCCACGGAAAAGGATCTAAGCCTTATGAAGGTACACGTATTCAAGACCGTGGACGAGTATGAGGCGGCAAGGAGCGGCGGTCTGATAGGCGGGGACGATCTCGTCATCACGCCGGATACCGGCGCCATAGACAGCGAGATGTCGGATACCTCCACAAACACAGTGCAGAACAGGGTCATAAAGGCCTATGTGGATTCCGCCATAGCCGCCGCAATAGCTTCCCTTAATCAATAAAGGAGAGAGCATATATGACAGAGCTGTTCATAAAATACCTTAAAGGCCATGTGGGCGACATATACGTATGGGGCGCCCAGGGCGAAACGGATATAACCGAGAAATGGATACGCCGGCGGGAGACCGGCGAGAAAAACGCCAAACGCGCCATAGCCCTATGGGAAAAGCGGAAGGCGGAGGGCAGGAGCCCTATCGCCGCCTTCGATTGCAGCGGGCTGATAGTGAAGTTCCTGCTGGACAATAAGCTTATAAAGAGCGACATGTCCTCCCGGGGGCTGTACTCCGCCTGCGAAAAGCTGAACGACAGGAGCCAGCTTGCTCCGGGGGACCTGCTTTTCCGCCATAACGGCAAGCGGATACATCACGTTGGCGCATATATAGGCTGCGGCCTCGTAATAGAGGCAATGGGCCGGGACGACGGGGTGGTGCTCAACTGCCTGGATTCAAACGGCGCTGGCTACTGGAACAGATACGGCAGGCTGCCCGTACTGAAGGACAGCGGGGAAACGGAAGAGGTATACGAATGCTGCAAGGGGGAGGACTGTCCCTGCCGGCAGCTTATGAAGGAAATACTGAAAGGAGAAAACAATGAACAATAATCTGATAACAGGGGTGCTGGCAGGAGTGAGCGGTGTGCTCAGCTACATTTTCGGCCCCTGGGACGCCATGATAATGGTGCTCATAGCAGTAGTGGCCCTGGATTACATCACGGGCGTGGCTTATGCTGCGGTATCAAAGACGCTGAGCAGCGTTATAGGCTTTAAGGGGCTGCTGAAGAAGGTATTCATATTCGTACTGGTGGCGCTTTCCACAATGCTTGACAAGCTGGTGCCCGCCACAAACGGTGCGGTGAGGAGCGCCGTATGTATGTTCTACATCGCCAACGAGGGGCTTTCCATACTGGAAAACGCGGGCCGTATCGGCTTGCCCATGCCGGAGGCGCTGAAGGGTGCGCTGGTGAAGCTCAAGGACGGGAAGAACGATACGGCCGAGGGCAAATAATTAAGGGGGGGCGAAAGCCCCCCTTATTTTTTTGTACGGAATTGTGGGTCATACTTGTCGGTAAGTTTTATCTGCGCTCTTATCCGCGGCACAGTAAGAACTGTATACGGGTCATAGGTGTGGTTGAATTTCATTTCGGCTATCATCTGGTCGAGCTTATACAAGGCCATATCAAATAAAATATTATTTCTGCGGATAGATGAGATATAGTCGTATTCCTCCTTGATATAGTGCATCGCACGGTTTCTGCGTTCAAAATCATATTTGTAAAAGAGACGTTTAGGCAGGGTACTTACACTTCGTACCCGGCGTTTTGTACGGCACATATCATCACCTCGATTAAAGAATATATAAAAAACGGCGAAAAGTCAACTGATTGAGAACGTTTCGATTAAATTAGTGACTACAAATGCAGGGTATACTAACAGTAAACGTGAGGTACTCAACATGGTTGACTTTGGAATTAAATTAGCAAAGCTGCGGGAGAACAAAAGGCTCTCTCAATCTCAGCTTGCCGCAAGGTTGGGTATAACCAAAAGCATGGTGTCAGCCTATGAAAACTCGGCGCGTATGCCTAGTTATGCTGTACTCTTGAGGATTGCAGGCATGTTTAATGTGTCCCTGGATTACCTGCTTGGAACGGAAAATCAGATCATATTCAGAACGGATGGGCTTAGCGAAAGCCAGATAGCGATAATAATGGATATAATCGAAGAATTCAAAAAATAAAGCCCCGTAAATACGGGGCAAAAACGGGGGTTTGCGCCCCCGTTTTTTTTGTTTTTGGCTTAAGACTTCTCAACGCCCAGCGTGACGCTTTCGCCGTTTATCTCCCAGTCCTTCACATAGCCGGCTGAACCCAGCTTGATGGAGTCGGCAAGGGTATCGGCGGCGATTTCCGCGCCGTGCCTGGCGAATATGCCCTCGATAAGGCTGTTGCCGTGGTGGGAGAGCACGATGTGGTCGGTGACCTCGAAGCCCGCCTCCTTGCGCATGGTCTGCACCTTGGAGACTATCTCCCTCACGAAGCCCTCCTCGATGAGCTCAGGGGTGAGGTTGGTGTCAAGCACCACGGAGAGGTCATGCTCGGTGACTGTCACGAAGCCGGCGTTCTCCTCTGTGGAGACAAGCACGTCCTCGGCCGCCAGGGATATCTCGGTGCCGTCTATGTCGAACTTGTAGCTCTCGCCCCTGTTGTGGGCGGCTACCACGGCGTTTCCTACGCCTTCGCCCGCCAGATACTGATTGATCTTGGGCAGGAGCTTGCCATAGCGGGGGCCCAGGGTCTTGAGCTGGGGCTTTACGCGATAGCTTATGAAGGAAGAAGCGTCGTCAACGAACCTGACTTCCTTTACGTTCAGCTCGTCCGCTATGATGGATACGTACATATCGGGCAGCGCCTTTCCCTGCACGTACATGGAGGCAACGGGCTGGCGGTTCTTGATATTTGCCGCGTTGCGGGCGCTGCGGCCCAGCACGACTATATCCAGCACGGCGGCCATGTTGGCCTCCAGTTCGGGGTCGATGAAGCTCTCGTCCTTCTTTGGCCAGTCGCAAAGGTGTATGCTCTCAGGGGCGCTCTTATCCACCGTCCGTACCATGTTCTGATACATGGTCTCGGACATGAAGGGGGTGAAGGGGGCGGATATCAGCGCCATGGTCCTGAGCACGGTGTAGAGGGTCATGTAGGCGGCCTCCTTGTCGGCGGTCATATCCTTGCCCCAGTACCGCTCGCGGCAGCGGCGGACGTACCAGTTGGAAAGGTCGTCCATGAAGTCCTGCATCTCGCGGCCCGCCTCGGTCATCTTCAGGTCGTCAAGGTATGCCTCGACATGACCTATGAGGGTGTTCAGGCGGGAAAGTATCCACCTGTCCATGGGGGTCAGGTTTTCGCGCACCAGCTTATGCCGGGTGGGGTCGAAGTTATCTATGTCCGCATAAAGAATGTAGAAGGCGTAGGTGTTCCAGAAGGTTCCCATATACTTGCGCTGGCTTTCGGATACGGCCTCTGCGGAGAAGCGGTTGGGGAGCCATGGCATGGAGCTGGTGTAGAAATACCAGCGCACAGCGTCTGCGCCCTGATTGTCCAGGAGCACCCAGGGGTCTACCACGTTGCCTATGTGCTTGCTCATCTTTCGGCCTTCCTTATCCTGAACGTGGCCCAGCACGATGCAGTTGAGGAAGGCGGGGGAATCGAACAGGCAGGCCGCTATGGCGGAAAGGGTATAGAACCAGCCGCGGGTCTGGTCGATGGCCTCGCTGATAAAGTTGGCGGGGTAGCGGCGCTCAAACTTATCCTTGTTTTCAAAGGGATAGTGCCACTGTGCGAAGGGCATGGAGCCGGAATCGAACCAGCAGTCTATGACCACCGGCTCGCGGCGCATGGTGCCGCCGCACTCGCACTTCCAGGTGAGGGGATCCACATAGGGCTTGTGCAGCTCAACGTTCTCATCGCAGCCGGTAAGCTCCGAGAGCTCCTTACGGCTGCCGACAACGTGTATCTTGCCGCACTTGTCGCATACCCATACGGGCAGGGGGGTGCCCCAGTAGCGCTCGCGGGAGATGCCCCAGTCTATAACGTTCTCAAGGAAGTTGCCCATGCGGCCCTCCTTGATGGTTTCGGGGATCCAGTTGATGCGGCGGTTGTAGTCTATAAGCCTGTCCTTTACCTTGGTCATGGCTATGAACCAGGAGGAACGGGCATAGTAGATAAGCGGCGTGTCGCAGCGCCAGCAGAAGGGGTAGCTGTGCTCAAACCTGGGGGCGGCAAAGAGAAGGCCGCGCTCGTCCAGATCCTTGAGCACCATGGGGTCGGCCTTTTTTACGAATACGCCGTCCCAGGGGGTGCCGCCGCACATTTCGCCCTTGGAATCCACCATCTGCACAAAGGGCAGGTCGTATTTCTTGCATACCCGGTAATCGTCCTCGCCGAAGGCGGGAGCGTTATGGACTATGCCGGTACCGTCGGTGGTGGTGACATAGTCGTCCACCATCACATAAAAGGCGTCCTTGCCGCCGGCGGCTTTGCGGGTGCATTCAAAAAGGGGCTCGTAGTGCTTGTATTCAAGCTCCCGGCCGACGACCTCTTTTATTATCTCGGTGTCGTGGCCCTCCAGCACCGTCCCTATAAGATCCTTGGCCATGATGAGGGTCTCTTTGCCGTCCACCCGCACATATGCGTAGGTCACGTCGGGATTGACGCAGAGGGAAACGTTGCTGGGCAGCGTCCATGGCGTTGTGGTCCAGGCCAGGAAGTAGGTGTTCTCCTCATCGGGCACCCTGAAGCGGACGGTGGCGGAGGTCTCCTTGACCTCCTTATAGCCCTGAGCTACCTCGTGGGAGGAGAGGGCGGTGCCGCAGCGGGGGCAGTAGGGGACTATCTTGTGGCCCTTGTAGAGAAGGCCCTTTTCGTATATGGCCTTCAGCGCCCACCACTCAGACTCTATATAGTCGTTGTCATAGGTGATGTATGGGTTATCCATATCCGCCCAGAAGCCCATGCGGTCGGACATTACCTCCCACTCGCCCTTGTACTTCCATACGGATTCCTTGCACTTCTGGATGAAGGGGATAACGCCGTACTGCTCTATCTGCTCTTTTCCGTCGAGGCCCAGCTCTTTTTCCACCTCCAGCTCAACGGGAAGGCCGTGGGTATCCCACCCGGCCTTACGCAGCACGTCGTAACCCCGCATGGTCTTGTAGCGGGGGATTATATCCTTCATGGCACGGGTCAGTACATGGCCTATGTGGGGCTTGCCGTTGGCGGTCGGCGGGCCGTCAAAGAAGGTGTAGGCGGGGGCGCCCTGCCGAAGCTGGACGCTCTTTTCGAATATCTGGTTATCCTTCCAGAATTTCAGCGTCTCCTTCTCGCGTTCCACGAAATTCAGCGTGGTCGGAACTTTCTTGTACATCTGCTTCTCCTTAGTGTTTTATAGCTTCTTTAAAATGATTTTTTTCGGGCAAAATAAAAGCGCCCCGAATATCGGGACGCAGTATTGCGCGGTACCACCCGAGTTGGCGCGGCGCGCCCTCTCTGCCGCGGCATGTCATAGCCGCGTGCCCGTGTAACGGAGGGCTGCCGTCCGGCGTTAATGGCGAAATACGTTTTCGCGCCGGCGCTCGCGGGTGATGCGTGTGGGTGGAGACGCCGCAGCCCTCGCACCGCAAAAACGGGCCGCTCTCTTTGGCTTCCAATCCCACCGTGTGTCCCGGTCATAACTTTACAATTACTTATTATATTATTCCCGTTCTTTTTTGTAAACCCCCTAATTCAGGGACAAAAGTGGTATGCGTCACGTTTTTTTCACTTAAATTTGATTATTTGAGGTATGAATAGGTAAATTTTTGTGTTACTATTAGATGGATAGTTTAAACTCGTAGGTGGTATGCTTAGCCATAGGACTTTGCGGGGGGCATACCGGGGAGGTAAAATTTTGAAGAGAAGAAACCTTACAACACCGATAGTGTATCTTATAATGCTGGGAATAATCGTTCTGCTGGTATCCGGCTTCGATCTTTCCGGCGATAAGGTCAAAAAGATAAGCTATTCGGAATTCATAGATGACGTCCGCAACGGCAGGGTACAGGCGGCGGAGGTCACCGAGCTGAAGCTCGTGGGCTTGTACTCCGACAGCAAGATAAGCAGGGAAGTCTTCCCGCAGGAGGCGGACTTCTACACCTATATACCTTCCGTGGATATTCTCAAGGATGACATGGATAAGGTTACCGCCGAGCTTACCGGCAGGGAAGCCAATGACATAACCCAGGCGGATTATCCCTTCTCCCTCGTGCTGAATCCCGCTCCCGGCCCCTCCATACTGGAGACCCTGCTGCCCTACATACTGCTCTTCGGCGGTCTGGCGCTGTTCTATGTCCTTATGACCAGGGCCCAGGGCGGCGGCAATAACATAATGAACTTCGGCAAGAGCCGCGCCCGCACGAACATGGACGGCAGGAATAAGGTCACCTTTGCGGACGTTGCAGGCGCCGAGGAGGAAAAAGAGGAGCTCAGAGAAGTGGTAGAGTTCATGCGCTCCCCCAAGCGGTTCACCGCCATGGGCGCACGCATACCCAAGGGCTGTCTGCTTGTAGGCCCTCCGGGCACAGGTAAGACTCTGCTGGCCAAGGCCGTAGCCGGCGAGGCGGGCGTACCCTTCTTCTCCATCTCCGGTTCAGATTTCGTGGAAATGTTCGTGGGCGTCGGCGCCAGCCGCGTGCGCGACCTGTTCAATACGGCTAAAAAGTGCGCGCCCGCTGTGGTGTTCATAGACGAGATAGATGCCGTTGGCCGTCAGCGCGGTGCGGGCCTTGGCGGCGGACACGACGAGCGTGAGCAGACCCTTAACCAGCTACTGGTGGAGATGGACGGCTTTGCGGTAAACGAAGGCATAATAGTGCTTGCCGCCACTAACCGCCCAGACATACTCGACCCCGCACTGCTGCGTCCGGGCAGGTTTGACAGGCAGATAACCGTGGGCTATCCCGACGTTAAGGGACGGGAGGCCATACTCGAGGTTCACGCCAAGGGCAAGCCCCTTGCCAAGGACGTGGATCTGGGGGTGCTGGCGAAGCGCACAAGCGGCATGACCGGCGCGGATCTTGAAAACGTGCTTAACGAGGCGGCCATACTTGCGGCCCGCTTCAAGAAGAAGGAGATAACCATGGTGGAGCTGGAGGAGGCCATAACCCGCACGGTTGTGGGCCCCGAAAAGCGCAGCCGTGTAGTTACCGAGGAGGATAAGCGCATCACCGCCTATCACGAGGCGGGACACGCCATAGTAGCCCTGAAGATGGAGCACTGCGATCCTGTACACGAGGTATCCATAATACCCAGAGGTCAGGCGGCGGGCTACACCATGACCATGCCCGACAACGACGACAGCCACATTTCCCGGGGCAAGATACTTGACCAGATAGCCATGAGTATGGGAGGCCGTGTGGCCGAGAGCATAGCCCTTGACGACATATGCACCGGCGCCATAGGCGACCTGAAGCACGCCAGCGACCTGGCTCGCCGCATGGTCATAGAGTTCGGCATGAGCGACGAGATAGGCCCCGTGTTCCTGGGCGGCGACTCCGAGGTTTTCATAGCCAAGGACTGGGGACACCAGCGCAGCTATTCCGAGGAGGTGGCTGCCAAGGTGGACAAGGAGATACGCAGGATACTGGAGGAGCAATTCGAGCGGGCGAAGCAGGTGTTGCTCCACGAGCGGGAGGCGCTGGACCGGGTGGTGAAGTATCTTATAGAGTACGAGCGCATAACCGGCGAGGAATTCGAGAAGATATTCCATAACGAGCCTGTGGAGCTGGTATCCTATAAAGAGCGGAAGGAAGCTCTTGAAAAGCCGGACGAGGAGGAAAAGCCGGAGGACGAATCCGATGACAGGACAGGGGATGAGCCGGAGCAGCGCCATGAGGGCAGCGGTGAGGACAGCTCCGAGGATAAGCCTGAGAAAGAGGCGGAACAGAAATTCTACCGGCCCGGCGGATTCGACGGCGAGGACAAATAAAAAAGCTTTCGGGCGAAGACGATGCTTCGCCCGATTTTTTTGAGGATAAAGCCAAAAATGGAAAAGTTCGACCTGCACATACATTCCAACATGTCCGATGGCACCTTTGACCCGGAGGCTATCCCCGCTTTGGCAAAGGCGCAGGGGGTATGCTATATGGCCCTTACGGATCACGATACGGCCGCAGGCTGCAAGCGGGCCATAGCCGCAGGGCAAAGCATAGGAGTAAAGGTAATACCCGGCATAGAGCTGGATGTGGAGTTTCCGACGGAACTTCACATGCTTGGGCTGAACATAAACCCGGACAGCCCTGTTATGGTGAAATTCGAAGCATGGCGGGGGGAGAGCAGGCGTCAGCGCAACAGGGCCATACTGGACAAGCTCAGCGCATTTGGCATACCGGCTGAGGAACACATGGAGCACAGCCGCGGCAACGATACACGGCTGCACATCGCCAAGGCAATAATCGCCGCGGGGTATGCGGATACCATGCCTGAGGCGTTTGAAAAATACCTGAATCCGGGCTGCATAGGCTTTGTGCCCGGCGTACGGCCCTCTAAAAAAGAGGCGATAGAGCTTATACTGGAGTCCGGCGGCAGGCCGGTGCTGGCTCACCCCTGTAAGATAAGGGCGGACGCGGACAGGCTTGTAAGGGAGCTTGCGGACTACGGCCTATGGGGCCTTGAGGTATTCTATCCTGCCTCCACCGAGGGGCAGAAGCGGGGCTTTTTGTCCCTGTGCGCTCAGCTTGGCCTGCATGCCACCTGTGGCAGCGATTTTCACGGAAAGAACCGGGAAAACCCCATAGGCGGCCCATATGAGAAAAACCAAGCGCTGGAGTGCGCATGGCGGGAGTTCTTTGAGCGGTAAGTCGGTATAATTTTTTGATATGAAGGAATTGATTCAAAAATAACGAACGATATGCTTTGGGATGCGACGCATAGGGCAGACCATACAAAAACGGGATATGGACAGCGCACCTGCGATAAGCTGCGGTTATAATGAAATGCAGCTGCTCCTTCATCCAAATTGTCGTATTGCGTTGATTATACAGAGTATATTTGTTATAATGCTGATGAAAATTAAAAGGGGGTAAATCGAAAAATGTCCGGCGACGGTACGATTAAGATTTTTGCAGGCAGCGCCAGCAAGGAGTTTGCGGCACAAATGTGCGATTATCTCGGAAGCCCTATGGGCAAATGCACAACTCACATATTCTCCGAAGGCAACACCTTCGTCCGCATCGATGAGAGCATAAGGGACAAGGACGTATACTTCGTTCAGACGTTGGGACTCGATCCAAACAATGAATTTACAGAGCTGCTTTTCTTCCTGGACGCATTCAAGCGTGCCAGCGCAAACAGTGTTACCGCCATTATCCCCTATTTCAGCTATGCCAAGGGCGATAAGAAGGACGAGCCCAGAGTTTCAATACGCGGCAGGGTGTGCGCGGAGTGCATAGAGCTGGCGGGCGCGGACCGCGTCGTGACCATGGATCTTCATGCCGCTCAGGTGCAGGGCTTTTTCAAGAAGCCCGTGGATCACCTTTACGCCCAGGACCTGCTTTGCGCATACGCAAGGTATCTGGGCATAGTGGACGACAACCTGGTAGTGGTATCCCCCGATGCGGGCAGCGCAAAGCGCGCAAGGATGATGGCCAACGAGCTTGGCTGCGCCGTGGCCATAGGAGATAAGACGCGCACCGGCCACGACGAGAACGCCAAGGTGCTTGAGATAATCGGCGACGTAAAGGGCAAAAACTGTATAGTGGTAGACGATTTCACCATCTCCGGCGGCACTCTGGTAGACGTTGCACACGGCCTCAAGGACAAGGGCGCAAACGATATTTACGCATTCCTGTCCCATGTAGTGCTCCGGGAAAAGGGCGTAAAGAAGATCGAGGAGAGCCCCATAAAGCTGCTGGTATCCACCGATACCGTAAATTGCCCCGCCGTAAAGGGCCACGACAAGATAAAGATACTGTCCGCCGCCCCCATGTTCGCGGAGGCCGTTCGCCACATACACGACCGTATGTCCATGAGCAACCTCTTTGACAACCCCAGCCAGAGGATGCTCACCATGAGCTTCGCCAAGCAGATGTCTCTTGACGATATGATGAACCTGCACAAATAAAACAGGATTATATTATATTAAAAAGCCTGCCAAAAAACTTTGGGTTGTTAAGGGACCGCAGTCCCTTAAGTTCATTCCGGCTTTGACGACATGCGCGTCAAAACGGATGAAAACCCAAGGTTTTCGTTCCCTGCGGGTTTTGCCGCCCGGGAGCGAATGCGAGAGGCAAAACGCGAAAAAAATCGCAAAAGTGGGCTTCAGCCACTTTTGCGAAAAATGAATTAACGTCTCGTGACTTTGTGTTGCGGGGCGTTTTTCATTGGGCTATACTCATTGTAAACCAGCATGGAGAGGTAATATGAACGACATAAGCTTTACTGAAGCCCTTGGTATAGTGCCGGGCATCACCGCCATAATAGGGGGAGGAGGAAAGACCAGCCTTATGAACCGCCTTGCCGCGGAGATTTCGGCTGCCGGCAGCAATGTGATAATATGCACCTCCACCCATATATGGAGGCCAATGGACGTGCCGGTGCTGGAAAACGCGGAGGAAGCGGATATAGCCGCCGCCCTCGCGGAGCACAGCGTCGTATGCGTAGGCGAGAGGGAGGGAGAAAAGCTCATAGCCCCTAAGCTGCCCATAGCCCGGCTCAGTGGCCTTGCGCCTTATGTGATAGCCGAGGCGGACGGCTCAAAGGGGTTGCCCTTAAAGGCCCACGGCAAAAATGAACCCGTGATACCCCCAGGCTCAAAGGTGATATATGTAGTAGGGGCGGACGGTATAGGTAAGCCCATAGCCGAGTCAGCCCACAGGCCGGAGCTGTACGCCCGGCGGCTGGGAGCGGACGTGGGCCATGCGGTAACGCCTGAGGACGCCGCAGCCATGGTGGACTATGGCGATACGGTGCTTTTCAACAAGGCGGAGAGGCCAAAGGACGTGGAAAACGGCAGGGCCTTCGCCAAGGCGTTCGGCGGCAGGACGGTGATAGCCTCCCTTAAGCAGGGCAGGGTGATAGAGGTTATAGGTTAGATCCTGTGCATTATGGGCTCCATATTTTTAAATGTGGCCACATAGGGTATTCCGGCGGCGCGTATCATGTCCAGAGCCTCGGAAAGCCTGTTGCCTACCCTTTCCGGCTTGTGGGCATCGGAGCCTGTGGTCACGTATTCGCCCCCCAGCTCACGGTAGCGGCGCAGTATGTCAAGGCCCCATGGGGCGTTGTTGCGCCAGGCGGAGGTGTTGACCTCAAAGGCCTTGCCGCGGCTTATCAGCTCCCGGAATATTTCATCGAATATCTGAGGCGCCAGGGAGTAACTCATGGAGCGCTCGGCATAAGGGCTGTGCTTGGCGCAGAAGTCGTAGTGGCCCATTACGGAAAAATCCGATACCTTGATGCATTCGAGGTCTTTTTCAATATAGGCAAGGTAGGCCTCCTCGCGGCTCCTGCCCTCGAAATATTCGGGATAGTAGGCGTCCACGCCGTTTACGATGTGTACTGAGCCTATGACGAAGTCCATGTGGCAGTCCTTCACGTGACCGTATGCATCCTCGTATGCTGCCTTGTCCTTCATTCCGAACTCCATGCCGAAGGATATGTCAATATCCGGGAACTGATCCTTTAAGGCTTCTATCTCGGCATTGCGGGCGGCTATGTCGGCAGGGCGCAGGCCTACGCCGTCAAAATCCACGTGGTCGGTAAAGCATATATGGGTCACGCCGGCCTTCTTTGCGGCGCGAAGCTGCTCTATTACAGGCGCTCTGGAATCGGCTGAGTAGCGGGTGTGTACGTGATAATCAAAAAGCATGGCATTTCTCCGTGTAAAAGTTATGGATAAGCTGTATTATACATCATAAGCGCCCCCAAGTCATTGACTTTTAGCTTTGAATAAAATATAATATATACGATATCGGCAATGAAGCGAAAAAGTAGGAAACAGCCATGCAGAGCGAGCCGCATATGGTGCAAGGCGGTGCAAGAGGCATTTTCGAAGCTCGTCGCGGAGCCCCGCCCGTGAAAGCGGACGGCGTCCTGCCCGGCGTTAACGGGAGTTGAGTTGGGCGAATTTTCGCCAATGAGAGTGGTACCGCGGAAGCATGGCTTTCGTCTCTTGGCTGAGACGGAGCTTTTTTTATTGCTCAAAATAACCTGTTTAAATACTGAATTGGAGGAAATATCAATGGCAGAGCGCTACGATCACGATCAGGTAGAGCTGAAGTGGCAGAAGATATGGGAGGACGCCCATTGCTTTGAGGCAAAGGACGACTATTCAATGCCCAAGTTCTATCCCCTGATAGAGTTCCCTTATCCCTCCGGGCACGGCCTTCATGTAGGGCATCCCCGATCCAACACCGCATTGGATATAATCGCCAGAAAGCGGCGCATGGAGGGGTATAACGTGCTTTACCCCATAGGCTGGGACGCATTCGGCCTGCCTACCGAGAACTATGCCATAAAGACCGGCATACACCCTGCCAAGGTCACCCACGACAACATAGAGCACTTCCGCGCACAGCTCAAGCGGCTGGGCTTCAGCTTTGACTGGAGCCGCGAGATAAACACCACGGATCCCGACTACTACAAATGGACCCAGTGGATATTTCTGAAGTTTTTCGAGAAGGGTCTCGCGTACAAGGCTGAGATACCCATAAACTTCTGCACCTCCTGCAAGGTAGGCCTTGCAAACGAGGAGGTGGTGGACGGCGTATGTGAGCGCTGCGGCGGCGTAGTCGTTCAGAAGGTGCGCAGCCAGTGGATGCTCAAGATCACGGAGTACGCACAGCGGCTCATAGACGATCTTGACGATCTGGACTATATCGAGCGCGTAAAGATACAGCAGAAGAACTGGATAGGCCGCAGCGAGGGTGCTGAGGTGATATTCCCCATAGAGGGATACCCGGAGGGGCTCAAGGTATACACCACCCGGTGCGATACCCTCTTTGGCGCGACTTATATGGTAGTATCCCCGGAGCACCCCATAATCGACGCCATGAAGGACACCATCGAGAACATGGACGAGGTGCGGGAATACCAGAAGGCGGCTGCCCGCAAGAGCGATCTGGAGCGCGCCGAGCTTAACAAGGAAAAGACCGGCGTCATGCTCAAGGGCCTAAAGGCTACCAACCCCGTTACCGGAAAGCTGATCCCTGTATGGATATCCGACTACGTGCTTATGGGCTACGGCACCGGCGCAATAATGGCAGTTCCCGCCCATGACGAGCGCGACTGGGAATTCGCCAAGAAGTTCAATATGCCCATAATAGAGGTAGTCGCCGGCGGCCGGGACGTTCAGGAGGAATGCTACTCCGACGTTGAGAGCGGCATAATGGTAAACTCCGGCTTCCTCAACGGCCTTACCGTCAAGGAAGCTATCCCCACCATGATAAAGTGGCTGGAGGAGAAGGGCATAGGCGAAAAAAAGGTAAATTACAAGCTGCGGGACTGGGTATTTACCCGTCAGCGCTACTGGGGCGAGCCCATACCCCTCGTACACTGCGATAAGTGCGGCTGGGTACCCCTGCCCTACAGCGAGCTTCCGCTGAAGCTGCCGGAGATAGCGGACTTTGAGCCCACCGATGACGGCTCCTCCGCACTGGCCCGCGCAACCGACTGGATAAAGACCACCTGCCCCAGGTGCGGCGGCCCGGCAAACCGCGAGACGGACACAATGCCCAACTGGGCGGGCTCAAGCTGGTACTTCATACGCTACTGCGACCCCCACAACGACAAGGAGCTTGCAAGCCGTGAAGCCCTCGAGTACTGGATGCCCGTGGACTGGTACAACGGCGGCATGGAGCATACCACGCTGCATCTGCTCTACTCCCGCTTCTGGTATAAGTTCCTCTATGATATAGGCGTAGTGCCCACCAAGGAGCCCTACAAAAAGCGCACCAGCCACGGCATGATACTGGGCGAGAACGGCGAAAAGATGTCCAAGTCCCGCGGCAACGTGGTCAATCCCGACGATATAGTGGAGGAGATGGGCGCAGATGCCTTCAGGCTCTATGAGATGTTCATGGGCGCATTTGATCAGCCCATACCATGGAGCACACAGGGCGCAAGGGGCTGCCGCAGGTTCCTGGACAGGATCTGGCGCATGCAGGACATGCTCAACGATTTTGACGGCATACGGCCCGAGATGAAGGCGCTGGTACACGGTACCATAAAGAAGGTATCCGAGGACTACGAGGCCATGAAGTACAATACCGCCATTGCCGCAATGATGACCATGGTGAACGAGCTGTACAACAACGGCAGCGTATCCAAGGAAGAATTTCATATACTGCTCACGCTGCTAAACCCCGTGGCGCCCCATATGACAGAGGAGCTGAATCAGAGGCTGGGATATGAGCAGCCCCTGTACTGCACCCCCTGGCCCAAGTGGGACGAGAGCGCGCTGGTGAAGAACACCATAGAGTACGGCGTACAGGTGAACGGCAAGATAAGGGCCCGTATAGAGCTGCCCATCGATATGCCTAAGGAGGAGGTCGAGGCTGCGGCCAAGGCGCACAAGGATGTAGTGCCCTTCCTGGAAGGCAAGACCGTACGCAAGGTCATAGTTGTTAAGAACATAGTGAACATAGTAGTCGCGTAGGATTTGACAGAGAATGCCGCTCATTTGGAGCGGCATTCTTAAAAGGAGGGGCTATGGACTCCATATACATGAAAAGCGCCATCGCGGAGGCGGAAAAGGCATACGCCGAAGGCGAAACGCCGGTGGGGGCAGTGATAGTGAGGGACGGCGAGATAATCGCCTCCGCACACAATATGACTGAGCGGCTCAAGGATTCCACCGCTCATGCGGAGCTTCTGGCAATACAGGCGGCAGAAAAGGCGACGGGGGACAGACGGCTCACCGGCTGCGCGCTGTACGTCACAATGGAGCCGTGCCCGATGTGCGCCGGGGCGGCGTTGAACAGCCGCATAGAGGAGATAGTGTTCGGCGCATGGGATCCCGAGATGGGCAGCTGCGGCTCCCGGACTGACGTTACAGACGGGCGGCTGCCGCGCAGGGCAAAAACAATGGGCGGTGTGCTGGAAGAGGACTGTCAGCGGCTTCTAAGGGACTTTTTCAGGGAAAGACGGGGCAAATAGCTGGTCTATTGTGTACATATCATGAACTTTCGGCGGAATATATTTGTTTTTAACGCAGGTTTAATCTTTTTGGGATAAACTGAGCATAATAAAAGGCGAAAGGAGCGCAAGATTATGCTGAAGCTTATTGAAAAGGTAAAGAATGCGATGGAAGCAAGCGAAGCCGCCGAGGCAATGAATGAACTGATGGGCCACGACAGGGCAAAGCAGGGCAGTATGAAGGAATGCCTTTCTGCGCTGCTGAAAGCCGCCGGAGTGAACCACGCCGCAGAGGTATACAGGGCCAGAGAAGGCCGCATGGCGGGTCGCAGGGGCTACAGCTTCGAGTTCCTGTCAAACGGCCGCAGATACTGGGGCTTTGTGGACAGAATGACTATGGAGGTACTCCGTTTCCGCTTTCAGGCGGCATAGTGCTTAAAAAAACTTTAAACATATGATATAATGCCCATATCCAGTATTGGATATGGGCATTGATTTTATTTTTAAGGAGAAATACCGTGCGCATACTCGTTGTGGAAGACGAACAGGACCTGAATAACGTTATATGCAATAAGCTGCGCGCTTCGGGCTACAGTGTGGATAGCTGCCTGAACGGCGAGGATGCGCTGGACTATATCCGCGTGGGCAGCTACGACGGAGTGCTTATGGACATAATGCTGCCAAAGATAAACGGCTTTGAGGTGGTAAAGATGATACGCGCCGAAGGGGATCGCACCCCGGTGCTGTTCCTTACTGCCAGGGATACCGTGGAGGATATAGTTCACGGGCTGGACATAGGCGGCAACGATTATCTGATCAAGCCATTCTCCTTTGAGGAGCTGCTTGCGCGCATACGCGTCATAACCCGCAACAAGGATCAGGGCTACGCAAGCGTCCATACCCTTGCCGATCTCAAGGTGGACAGCGCCGCCCGGACCGTTTACCGCGGGGATAGGGAGATAGAGCTTTCGCCAAAAGAATTCGCTTTATTGGAGTACATGATAATAAACAAGGGCAAGGTATTGAGCCGCGAGGCCATAGAGGATCACATATACGACGTGGACTACGAGGGCGGCTCAAACGTAGTGAATGTATACATAAGATTTCTGCGCCGAAAGATAGACGAGCCCTTTGAAAAGAAGCTCATACATACCGTCCGGGGATCAGGATATGTATTAAAGGAAGAATAGCGTATGGCAAAGAATAACAGCAGTCAGGCTCCCAAGACCAGGCCGAAGTTCTGGGAGGCCATATCCGTAAAGTTCATAATCATATTCTGGTTCACGCTGCTCATGGTCATCATTTCGGCGCTGGTAATGGTGTTCATGCTGACGGTGAGCAGGCTCACCATGGAGCAGGATATGCAGCGCAGGGTGCTTTCCGGAGTCAAGGCCAACAGCAACGACCTGAAGTGTGAAAACGACACCATACAGGCCAAAGGCGGTTTCCAGTATTACGTAAACGGTGTATACTGCCTTATATATGACGCGAACTGCAACAAGGTGGCGGGGGAATACCCTGAAGGCTTCTACACTAACGCCGGCTTTGAGGACGGAGTACTGCGCACTGCCGAGTGCGGCGGCAAGAAGTATTACATATACGACAGCTACATCACCTTCAAAAACGGCAGGCACGCCTGGATACGGGGCGTATCCCTTACCACAACCACCGTGACTGTGGCCAGCACCGTGGCAAAGGTGGCGTCCTATGTACTGCCCGGCGTGGTGGTGGCCTCCGCTATCGGCGGCTACTTCATAACCCGGGCGGCATTGAAGCCCATAGACGAGATAACCAAGATGTCGGACGAGATATCCGAGGGCAGGGACCTTTCACGAAGGCTGAATATGAGAAACGTCACCATGGAGGCATACATACTCGCCCAAAGCTACGACAAGATGCTGGAGCGGCTGGAGCGAAGCTTCGATATGGAAAAACAATTTACCTCGGACGCTTCCCATGAGCTGAGGACGCCCACGGCGGTGATAATCTCCCAGTGCGAATACGCCCAGGAGCACGACGCCACGCCGGAGGAATTTCAGGATACCATAGCCATAATCAAGCGGCAGGCACGCCGCATGAACGCCATGGTGTCCCAGCTTCTTAGCTTTGCCCGAATGGAGCAGGGCACCCAGAAGGTAAAGCTGGAGCATGCTGACATAAGCGATATAGTTGAGGCGGTATGCGAGGAGCAGGCGGAGCTTAATCCCGATGTGGACTTTCAGTACGCCATAGACCCGGGCATATGCTCAAATGTGGATATAACCCTGATGAGCCGCCTTGTGGAAAACCTCATAACAAACGCCTGTAAATTCGGCGGCAAGCATGTCAAGGTAGGCCTTTATGAGGAAGAAGGGCAGATATATCTGTTCGTCCGGGACGACGGCATAGGTATATCCCCGGAGAACCAGAAAAAGGTATGGGACCGCTTCTGGCAGGCGGAGCCCTCAAGGAGCGACAACCGGCAGGGCAGCAACGGCCTTGGACTTTCCATGGTGCGCGAGATCGCCAAGCTGCACCGGGGGGAGATGAGCCTGCAAAGCGCGCCCAGGCAGGGCAGCACCTTCACATTAAAGATGCCAAAAGAAGAATAAGCAAAAGGCTTCCCCACCGGGAGGCCTTTTAAGTTACCCATTAGAATTTCAGCTTTTCCATGCGGTCGAACACCTCTTTTATGGTATCCAGGCTGCATGCGCAGACGAGACGTATGTACCCTTCCCCCGAAGCGCCGAAGGAAGAGCCGGGGGTGGCGAGTATGTGGCACTTTTCGAACAAAACGCCGCAGAACTCTTTGGAGCTGAGGCCTGTCTTTTCAATATTGGGGAAGACATAGAAGGTTCCGCCGGGCTGCCCCATGGAAAGATAGGGTATGTTCTTTATGCGCTCATAGGCGTAGAATACCCGCTCCTTATACCGGCTGATGTACTTATCTTGTATGTCCTTCCGAAGCTCCAGCGCCTTTATGGCGGCGCGCTGAGAGGGGGCGGGGGCAGAGTACACCAGGGAGTTATTCACGTGCATAACTGTGTTGACTATATGGGGAGACGCTATGATGTATCCTATGCGCCAGCCCGTCATCATGAAGTTCTTTGAGAAGCTGTTCAGCGTGACGGTGCGTTTCATGGCGCCGGGGAAGGAGCAGATAGGCACGAAGGGGCCATTGAACATGTAGCGGGTGTATATCTCGTCCGCTACTATCAGAAGGTCGTGCTCCTCTGCAATGTTGTACAATAGCTTCAGCGTGTCAATGCCGTAGGCGGCCCCTGTAGGATTGCAGGGGTTATTGAATATGATGGCCTTGGTCTTTGGTGTGATAGCGGCGCGGAGCCTGTCCCCGTTTATGGCATAACCCTCCGAGCCATATGTGGGCACCTCTACGCATACGCCCCCCGCAAGCTCTATCTGGCTGCGGTACATGGTGAAATACGGCGAAAACACAATAACTTCATCGCCGGGATCGAGCAGCGCCATCATGGTGAGCCCCATGCCCATGCAGCTGGAGGCTGTGACAAACAGGTTTTCCCGGGAAATATCGATGGAAAAGTCCTCTTTGTACGCCTTTATGACAGCGTCTATCAGCTCCGGATCCCCCTTGGGGTCGCCATATTTGGTGTATCCCAGCCGGGCGTCCGAAAAGGCTGCGTCTATTATACGGCTGTCCGTGATGAAATCGGTATCGCCTATGCTCATGTCTATCACGCCGCTATAGCGGCTCAATGCCTCCGTATCCAGAGAAAGGCCGCCTGAGATGTTCTGAAAGCGCTTTGCAATGTAGTTTTTCATATTATTTATCCTCTTATGCCTTGGGGTAGGGTACTACGGTGGAACCGTTGGGAATAAGCAATATGTCCTTATCCGCTATATCCGCCGCAGCGAGCAGAGCGGCCATATCGGTATATGCCTCTATGCCCATAGGGGCCAGCGATGAAGGGTCGGCGGTAGTCAGCAGCATTATCCTGTATTTTTCCGCCTGCTCGCAGTTCATGAAGAATATATAGCCGGGTATGGTGAAGCCGGCCTTCAGCTCCTCATAAAGCCTGCCTTCTTTAAGTGGCTTAAGCCAGTCGAAATACTGGGCGGGGCCTCCGCCCTCCACGGCCTCCATCAGCACTATCAGCGTGCCGCCGGCGTTCAGGCCGCTTTCCACGTTGTCTATGATCTTTGTACCCTGATAAAGGGACATATCCTTGGGATAGCCGCCGCAGCTGGTGATTATCACGTCCGCCTTTTTGACTATTGGCACCCTGTATATCTCGTCCACCCTATGGCATGCCAGCTGCCATGACTTCATGGGATCGCCCGAGATTATATGGGCAAGCTGCATATCTGCGTTCGTGACCAGGTTTATGCCGAAAAGGTTCTTTACCATAGCCGCTGCCTGGCACATGTCCTCGTTGAGGGGATTGCCGTCGGTCACTCCGTTGCCTATGAGCGGATTAGAGCGGGGGGCGAGCAGGTCCAGTGAGTGCAGATGGTTCTGCCGTATGGTTTCGAGGCCGCTTATGCCGGGCAATATGCTCTTGCGGCCGCCGCCATACCCAGCCATTACATGGTAGGTGCAGGCGCCCAGCATTATCACCTTGTCTGCATTTGCAGCGATGGGGTTTATGCGCACCTCCGTACCGAGGGAGGTGGTGCCTATATAGACAAGATCCTTTGCCTGACAGTCGTGGTTTACTACCCTGATCCTGTCGTAAACGCCGTCCGTCACCAGCATGCGCAGTTCATTTTCGTCGCCGCCCGGGTGAGTGCCGTTGGCGATTATTATGGTGATGTTGTTTTGGTTCACATCGCACTTATCGGTCAGATAGCTGATTATGTGGGGCACCACAAGATCCTGCCTCATCCAGAAGCGGGACATGTCGCTGACTATGAGCGCCACCTTATCTCCTGGATTTACCCAGGATTCCAGAGGCTCGTGACTGACCGGCGAACTAAGCGTCGCGTAAAGAGCGGCCCTTATATCGTCGATCTTTGGAACGGGGGTGCCGTAAAGCTCTGTAACGTGTGCTTCATCAAGGGCGAAGGTGACGCTGCCCTTGCCGTATTTCAGGGTGTAGTCTTTCATGCTGCTCCTTTATTTTAGCTTCAGTGAGCGAAGATAAGCCTTTTGTCCGTCGGTTATCCTTCTGCTTTCGATGGATTTTTGTATGGCCTTGTTGTGGGTCCAGGCGTCCAGTCGGCGGTCCTCTATATAGGGAAGGGCCGCCTCGTACTGATTGGCGAGGGCTGTAGCGAAAAACCATGCCGTCATCATGTTGATATAGTATTCCTCGCTGCGGATATCAGCCGCAAGTTCCAGCGCCTTCGGGGTGAAGTCTTTATCCAGAAAATGCTCCATCAGCATGCCGATGCCGAAGCGTACGGTGTAGGTCTCGCGGGAGGCCGTCCACTGTTTTATCTTTTCATAGAGCTCACCGCGGTGCTTGGCAAATACCTTTGGGCTCAGCATGTCGCATACCGCCCAGTTGTCGATATACGGCAGGAAGCGCTCGGTTTCGGCCATCGCCGAAGCATAGTCCCTGATGCGGCATATCAGCGCCCCGTGGAGGTTGTTTTCGTCGAAGTATTTATGGGGAAGCTCCGCCATAAACCGGGCTGCCTCGTCCGTGCCATAAAGCTCCTTTGCCAAGGCTCTGATGGCCGGGGCGCGCACGCCTATTATGGCGTCTTTGCTTATATTTGGCGTCAGCCTTGCGGAAAAATCCCGGTATTTTGTATCCTGTAAGGTGAAAGGCCGTTCTGTGACCGTCATGTGTTTACCCTCCAAGGTGTGCTTTTGCGTATTATACCAGATGAGACCCTATATGGAAAAATGCCCGAAATGCGGTTTTCGGGCATTTGCTGCTTTTAAGCTACAGCACCTTTGAAAGGAAGCTCACAAGGCGCGGGCTCTCGGGGTTGGCAAAGAGCTCATGGGAAGGCTTATCCTCTTCGATTATGCCATCTGAAAGAAATATGGTGCGGTCGCTGACTTCGCGGGCGAAGCGCATCTCATGTGTAACGACTATCATGGACATGCCGTCGTCGGCGAGGGCCTTCATAACGTCCAGAACCTCGCCTACCATTTCGGGATCGAGGGCTGAGGTGGGCTCGTCAAACAGCATCACCTCGGGATTCATCATGAGCGCGCGGACTATTGCCACCCGCTGCTTCTGTCCGCCCGAAAGCTGGGCAGGGTAGGCAGTGAGCTTGTCTGCAAGGCCGACCCGGGTGAGCAGCTTTACCGCCTTTTCCTCGGCCTCGGCGGGAGACATCCCCTTTATCTTTACGGGGGCAGCAGTGAGGTTCCTGAGCACGTTCATATTGTTGAAAAGGTTGAACTGCTGGAATACCATGCCTATCTTCTGGCGGTGCAGGTTTATGTCGGTCTTTTTGTCGCAGATGTTTACGCCATCGAATATTATCTCCCCGCTGGTGGGCTTTTCCAGAAGGTTAAGGCACCTTAGGAAGGTGCTCTTGCCGCCGCCGGAGGGGCCTATTATGGCGGCTACGCTGCCCCGCTCGAAGGTGGTGGATATATCCTTCAATACCTCCAGACTGCCGAAGGACTTACAGAGATGGTTTACCTGTATCATGGGGCTACTTTGTTCCATTGGACATCTTCCTTTCCATGAGGGATACGAACCTGCCGCTTATGAAGGTCATTATGAAGTAGAGTATGGCGGCAATGGCAAGCGTTTCGAGGCTTATGTATGTGACGGCGATAACATCCTTGCTGCGGAACATGAGGTCAGCTATGCCAATGACCGACACGATGGAGCTTTCCTTTATGACTGTGACGAATTCATTGCCCAGAGCCGGCAGTATATTCTTTACCGCCTGGGGCAGCACCACCATGGTCATGGTCTGGGACTGCCGGAAGCCCAGGCTCCTTGCGGCCTCGGTCTGGCCGTGATCCACCGCCTGTATGCCTGAACGTATTATTTCGGCAACATAGGCGCAGCTGTTCATGCTCATGGCGACTATGCCGGCGGCGAAACGGGAAAAGTTGGGTATCCAGGATATATCCGGCAGCTTTATGCCGGTCATGGGCAGGCCGTAGAATATGAACATGAGCTGAACCATCAACGGGGTGCCCCGTATGAACTCGATGTATGCGGTGGCAAGGTAGCGCAGGGGCTTTACCTTGCTCATGCGGAGCATCGCCATAAGGGTACCGAATACTGTGCCGAGCAGCACGGAGAAGAAGGCGATGATGAGGGTGTTCTTTATGCCCTCCGCAAAGAAGGTATTATATCTTGTGAACAGGGTCCACATCCGTGTCAGGAATGCTATAAGTGCTGCCATTAGTGCGAGCCGCCTTTCTTTTTAGCTTGCTTAACTGGAAAAGCCGAACCCGGGGCGGTCAGGCCTCGGGCACGGCCGGTATGGTGAGCTTTTCCGGACTTTAGTCCATCTCAAGACCCATGGAGTCCGCGAGGGCTACCGCGTCGTCATATGCCTTCTGGAAGGAACCGTCAGAGGCGACCTTGGTAATCACTTCGTTTACGGCGGCTACGAAGTCCTCGTTGCCCTTTGCGATGACGGCGGCCTTGCCGTAGTTTACCTCGTTGGGGTCAAACTCAAAGGCTGCCAGAGCCAGCTCGGGATTGCTCTTGATGAGAGCGTCTGCGACCGCGGAGTCAACTACCAGAGCGGCGATGTTGCCGGCGGCGACCTCCATGCCCAGCTCAGGGTACTTGTCAAGCTCAAACAGCTCGCTGTCGCTCAGCACGTTCTTGATGAGCAGGGACTGCACGGTACCCTTCTGCGCACCGACCTTCTGGCCTGCGAAGCTCTCCTTGGTGGAGTAGGTGGCTTCGTTGCCCTTCTTTACTATAACGGCCTGGGGGCTCTTCTCATATACTTCGGAGAAGTCGATGGCCTGTGCCCTCTCCTCGGTAACGGTGAAGGCGGCTATGCCTATATCCACCTGGCTGGACTGAACGGCGGGGATTATGCCGTCAAAGCTCATATCGACTACCTCGAGCTCTGCGCCCAGGGCGTCGGCTATCTGCTGTGCGAGCCACATATCGCAGCCTGCGAAGTTGGCGTCCAGATCCTTGAACTCATAGGGGGCGTACTGGGCTTCGGTGCCTACAACCAGCTTGCCGCTTTCCTTGATCTTCTTCATTACGGGGCCTTCCTCGGCGGGGGCTTCGGCAGCTTCGGCGGCAGGAGCCTCGGTAGCGGGGGCGGCGGTTTCCTCTGCGGCGGGTGCGGAGCAGGCCGCCATGGACAGTACCATCAGGGCCGCAAGGGCCAGCGCAAACAGTTTCTTCATTGAATGTATCCTCCAATTTTAAAAAATTTATTTTACTTATTCAGCGGTGCGCTCTCTTGCTGAGCACATGATTTATTATACGCATAAAATCCGGTTTGTAAATACCCAAAATGCAAAAATATAAAATTTTTTTGATAAAATGTGCATAAATACATCCGGAAATGCATTTTTTAAGCTAATATGCAGCATAATTATGCAATAATGTTATGCATTATAACTTTTGCAGGACTATGGCGGTATTTTAACGGAATAATATTTAAGAAAATGCATAATTACTGTTTACAAAAGAACTTCCATAGAATATAATGCTAAAAGTTGTGATATAGGAAGGGGTTATGGTTGACTTTCGCACAAAACAGGCATTTTATATAGGTGAATGCTGGGAAAATTGGCTTATGCCCATTTTTGCGAAAAGTAATAACAAGTCCGGCAACTATAAGTGTTACTTATAAAATAAAACGACTAAGGAGGAACGCCGATGCAGCTTTTCAATGAGCTTTTCGGGAATGTGCTGAACTTTACCTGGCAGCAGGGAGTTATGATCGTAATAGGCTGCGCCCTTATATGGTGCGCGATAAAGCGGGAGATGGAGCCCGCGCTGCTCTTGCCCATGGGCTTTGGGGCGATACTCGTAAATCTGCCCTTTGTGAATACCGAGGCCATAGAGACGATGTTCAACGCGGGCATAGCGACCGAGCTTTTCCCGCTGCTGCTGTTCATAGGCATAGGCGCCATGATAGACTTTGGGCCTTTGCTTTCCAACCCAAAGATGATGCTCTTCGGCGCGGCGGCTCAGTTTGGTATATTCTTTACTCTTGGAATGGCGGTGCTGCTGGGCTTTGAGCTGAAGGACGCCGCAAGCATAGCCATAATAGGTGCTGCGGACGGTCCCACCAGCATATATGTGGCGAACTACTTCAAGTCCAACTATCAGGGAGCCATAATGGTGGCGGCATACAGCTACATGGCGCTGGTGCCCATAGTCCAGCCGCCTGTGATAAAGCTCTGCACCACACAAAAGGAGCGGCGCATACGCATGCCCTACAATCCCAAGGCGGTGTCTCAGACCACCCGCATACTGTTCCCTATAGCCGTTACAGTCATAGCAGGCACCATAGCCCCCAAGAGCGCGGAGCTTATAGGCTTCCTGATGTTTGGCAACCTCATACGCGAGTGCGGCGTGCTTGGCAGCCTGTCAGAGACCGCGCAAAAGGATCTTGCAAATCTCATCACACTTGTGCTGGGCCTGTCCGTTTCCTTCCGCATGAAGGCTGAGATGTTTGTCACCCTTGAGACGCTGGTGATACTGGCGCTGGGTCTTGTTGCGTTTATATTCGACACGGTGGGCGGCGTGATGTTCGCCAAGGTGCTGAACCTGTTCTCCAAGAACAAGATCAACCCCATGATAGGTGCAGCCGGCATATCGGCATTCCCCATGTCCAGCAGGGTAGTGCATAAGATGGGGCGCGAGGAGGATCAGGGCAACTTCCTGCTGATGCACGCTGCGGGCGCAAATGTCAGCGGCCAGATAGCATCGGTAATAGCCGGCGGATTGGTCATAACCCTCATAGAGAACGTCATGGCGGGCATGTAAAGGAGGAAGAAGTATGTTTGATCTGCATTTTGACCCTCAGGCTTTGGTAAACGTGCTGCCGGTGCTGGGCAAGGGCATTCTCGGCGTGTTTGCCGTGATCTGCGCCATATGGGCGCTGGTGGCCATCATGAACAGGAATGCCGGGAAATAATGAGGTTTTAAGTTTTAAATCGAAGGGGCGGAAATGAACTGCCCCCATTTTGATTTACTTTATTACCTCCAGTTCGTCCCCGGGCCTTACGGAGCCCTCCTTGAGCACCTTTACGAATATGCCCTCCCGGGGCATGACGCAGTCCCCTGCCGCCTTGCGTATGGCGCAGTCATAATGGCACTCCTTGCCTATCTGGGTAACCTCGCATATGGCATCTGGGCCTAGCCTGAGCCTCGTTCCCACCGGCAGCTCATAGAGACATATGCCTTCGGTGAGTATGTTTTCGGCGAATGCGCCGGGGGTGAGCCTGAAGCTTATCTTCTCCTGCAACTTGGCTGCGCTCTCGGCGCCCAGCAGGCTCACCTGGCGATGCCAGTTGCCGGCATGGGCGTCGCCCACTATGCCGTGGTCCACTTTGAGCAGTATTTCCGGCACCTCGTGTTTCTGTGTGCCCTTCTTTTCGGATATGCAGACCGCAATTATCTTAGCCATTCTGATGACGCTCCTTATGCTCATGGCCGTTGTGGGAAGAGCATTCCCCCGACCAGCCCCGCAGCATCTGTATGCCGTGCTTCAGTGCAGGCAGCACCGCAGTAAGGCATTCCTTCGCCGCCTTTTCGCTGCCGGGGCAGTTGATTATAAGAGTATCGCCCCGAATTCCCGCAGCCTCCCGCGAAAGGCAGCCCCGGGGAGTTATGCGCATAGATTCGGCCCGCATGGCCTCGGGTATGCCGGGGACCTCCCGCTGTATGACGGCCTTTGTGGCCTCGGGGGTGATGTCTCGCCTGGAGAAGCCTGTGCCGCCGGTGGTGACGATAAGGCAGGGACTTAGCCTGTCGGCGCATATGGTGAGCTCGGTCATTATCTTTTCCATGTCGTCCGGTACGAGAGAGGTGCTTATGACTTCGTAGCCGTCCTCTCTGAGCAGCTTGACAAGGGCCGGTCCGGAGGTATCCTCCCTGAGCCCGGCAAAGCCCTTGTCGCTTACGGTTATCACTGCCGCGGTGTAACGGTTTTCCATATTATTCCTTCCTCCTGAACTCGCCGGATTTTCCCCCCGCCTTGCGCAATAGGCAAATGCTTTCAATAATTATATCCCGCTGCGCCGCCTTGCACATATCGTAAACCGTCAGGGCGGCTATGCTTGCTGCCGTCATGGCCTCCATCTCAACGCCTGTGGGGCCGGTGCATTTCGTCGTGGCGAATATGTCTATTGTGTGGTTTTCGTCGTCCAGCTCAAAGCTTATGTCTGCGCCGGTCAGGGCTATGGGATGGCACATGGGTATAACGTCCGGGGTGCGTTTTGCGCCCATTATGCCGGCTATCTGTGCGGTGGTGAGCACATCCCCCTTTTTTATGCCGCCGGACTTTACGAGTGCGTAGGTATCGGCATTGAGAAGCACGCGGGCTTTGGCTGTGGCGGTGCGGAGGGTATCCGCCTTTTCGGACACGTCTACCATGCGGGCCCGGCCCTGATGGTTAAAGTGGGTGAATTCCATGTTATCCTCCTATACGGTTCATGTCGCGGGCAGACCCGGATCTGTCAGAATAGGAAAGGGCGCAGTGGCGCTCCGGCTTGCGGGATACGGCAAATTCTATCCGCTCCTTCAGCGCATCGCCGTGAAGTCCCCTTAGGGGTATCTCCTCGGCAGAGTGCAGGCAGGGCTTGAGGCAGCCGTCCGCCGTAAGCCTCAGCCTGTTGCAGCTGGAGCAAAAGTGGTCGCTGAGGGGGCTTATCAGCCCTACCGTGCCCTTTGCGCCGGGCAGCCTGTAAAGCCGGGCTACGCCGCCGTCGCTCTGAACGGGCTCAAGCTCCGGAACTCTCTCCAGAACGGTGCGCATGGGCAAATACGCTTCACTGTCAAATGGGTAAGTATGGCCAATGGGCATCAGCTCTATGAAGCGCACATGATAGGACTTTTGCTTGGTAAGCTCTACGAGGCGGGGTATCTCGCAGTCGTTAAAGCCGCCTATGAGAACTGTGTTCAGCTTGATATTTGTAAAGCCGGCCTCCTCCGCGGCGGCTATGCCGGCGAGGGCGTCGTCAAGGCTGCCTATCCTGGTTATTTGATGATACTTATCGGGATCCAGAGTGTCGAGGCTTATGTTCAGCCGCATCAATCCCGCGGCCTTAAGCTCCCTTGCCATCTCCGGCAGCAGCAGGCCGTTGGTGGTCATGGCAAAATCCTTCACTCCGGAAAGCCCGCTTATGCTGCGGCAAAGTTCGATTACGCCCTTCCGCACCAGAGGCTCGCCCCCAGTAAGGCGTACCTTGCTGAAGCCCATTTCTACGGCGGTCCGGATTATCTCATATATATCCTCGAGGCTGAGGATATCCCTGTGGGATTTTTTGTCAATGCCCTTTTCCGGCATGCAGTAGCGGCAGCGCAGGTTGCACCTGTCCGTCAAGGATACGCGAAGATAGTTGATATTGCGGCCAAAACTGTCTGTCATTCAGGCACCCCGGAGATCATTATTATATTCAATTGTAGCACGGCCCTTCGTCGAATACAACCGATATACTTGCAAATCCCAAACGCTTGGTGTATAATTTGATTATGCGTTATTTATAGGTGAGAATAACGAAAACACGATGTCAGAGGAAGAAACACATGAAGCTTGTCAGAACAGAGAACGCCGTGGGCTGCGTGCTGTGCCACGACATAACCCAGATAATAAAAGGAGTTACAAAGGACGCGGTGTTCCGCAAGGGACACATAGTCCGACAAGAAGATATCCCCGTGCTGCTCAGCGTAGGCAAGGAGCACCTCTACGTATGGGAGAGCGACGAAAATACACTGCATGAAAACGACGCGGCGGAGATACTCCGGGATATATGTATGGGGGAAAATATGCACCCCACGGAGCCCAAAGAGGGCAAGATAGAGCTGATAGCGGATATAGACGGGCTGTTCATAGCGGATCTCCCAAAGCTCAGGGAGGTGAATTCCTTAGGCCGAATGATGATAGCTACACGCTCCTCAGGCTTTCCGGTAAAGGCGGGAGATAAGCTCTGCGGCACCAGAATAATACCACTCGTAATAGAAAAGCAGGCAATGGAGCAGGCGAAAGCCGCGGCGGGCGACAAGCCCATACTCCGCCTTCTGCCCATAAAGCCCAAGAAATACGGCGTGGTGACTACCGGCAGCGAGGTGCTGAAGGGCATAATACAGGACACGTTCACTCCGGTTATAGATGAAAAAATGGGGGAATACGGCTGCCGCATGATAGCCCACTCCACACCGGGCGATGACGACAGGGCTATTACCGCCGCCATAAAGCAGATGATAGCGGATGGGGCAGAGATGGTCATATGCACCGGGGGTATGAGCGTGGACCCGGACGACCGGACGCCTCTCGCCATACGCAACAGCGGCGGACGTGTTGTTACATACGGCGCGCCGGTGCTGCCCGGGGCAATGTTCCTGCTTTCATACAATAAAAACGGAATACCGGTATGCGGCCTTCCGGGCTGTGTTATGTACGCCAAGCGCACCATATTTGACATAGTGCTGCCCTATCTTCTCGCGGATGAGCCGGTAACAGCGGAGCTGCTCAGCGGCCTCGGCAACGGCGGCCTCTGCCTCAACTGCAAGGTCTGCCACTATCCCAACTGCGGCTTCGGCAAGGGCGCATGATACGGACGCAAAGGCGGTTTGTATATACTTGATAAAAAAGGAGAAATGAGAGATGAGGAAGATTTTTGCAATGCTGATTGCTGCCTTAATGGTGCTTAGCCTTACCGCCTGCGCCGCCCCCGCCACCGAGGAGACGGCCGCGCCCGAAGAGACCGTTCCCAAGGCAGAGCCTGTGGAGCTGATAGTGTTCGCCGCCGCTTCCATGACGGAGACCATGAACCAGATAGCGGAGCTGTATAAGACCGTGGCGCCCAACGTTACGCTGACTTATAACTTCGATTCCTCCGGTACCCTGAAGACCCAGATACAGGAAGGCGCCGAGTGCGACCTGTTCATTTCCGCCGGCCAGAAGCAGATGAATCAGCTGGATATTACTGCCGATCCCGAAGTGAACACCGACAAGCTGGACTTCGTGCTTGGGGGAACCCGCGTAAACCTGCTTGAAAACAGGGTCACTCTGTGCGTACCCGAAGGCAACCCCAAGGACATAAAGAGCTTTGACGACCTGGCCGATAAGCTGAAGGAGGGCTCTGTTCTTATGGCGATGGGCAACAGCGACGTTCCCGTTGGCCAGTACACCCAAAAGATACTCGCTTTCTACGGCCTTGACGAAGAGAAGCTGGCCAAGGACGGCGTTATCACCTACGGCACCAACGTAAAGGAAGTCACTACTCAGGTAACTGAAGCTTCCGTTGACTGCGGCGTTGTATACTGCACCGATGCCTTCAGCGCAGGGCTCACCCCCGTGGATTACGCCACAAAGGAAATGTGCGGTCAGGTCATCTATCCCGCTGCCGTTCTGAATATCAGCGGGAATCAGGAAGCCGCCAAGGAGTTCCTGGCATACCTCCAGACCGATGAAGCCATGAAGGTATTCGAGGCGGTAGGCTTCGCTTCCGTGGCGTAAGCTATGGATTGGTATCCGCTTTACAATTCTCTTAGAATAGCCGCAATAAGCTGCGTGCTGGTGTTTTTTGCGGGCATTTTTGCAGCTTATTATGTGGCAAGGCTTCCCCGCGTCGTAAAGGGCATACTGGATGTCATACTGACTCTGCCAATGGTGCTGCCGCCTACGGTAGTAGGTTATTTCATACTTCTGGTCTTTGGCGCCAAGCGCCCCCTGGGCATATTTCTCGCCCAGTACGGCATCAAGTTCGTAATGACGTGGTACGGCGGCGTGCTGGCCGCCGCGGTGGTGGCGTTCCCGCTCATGTATCGCACAGCCAGGGGAGCCTTCGAGAGCTTTGATGATACCCTGGCGTATTCCGCTCAGACCCTCGGCCTCTCGAACACATACATATTCTGGCGCATAAGGATGCCCTACTGCCGCCAGGGCATATTGGCGGGCACGGTGCTGGCCTTTGCGCGGGCGCTGGGCGAATATGGCGCAACAAGCATGCTCATAGGCTACACCCCCGGCCGCACCGCCACCATATCCACCACGGTTTACCAGCTGTGGCGGACGAATGACGAGGCGGGGGCCTTCTTCTGGGTTATGGTGAACCTCGGCATATCCGCCGTGGTGCTGCTCATAGTCAACATGCTGGAGCGCAGAACCAAGGGAGGCAGAGCATGAGCCTTATAGTTGACATAAAAAAGCGGCTTGGTTCCTTCAGCCTTTCCGCACAGCTGGAAGCGGGGGAGGGAGTCACGGGCATACTGGGCTCCTCCGGCTGCGGCAAGAGCATGACACTTAAGTGCATCGCAGGCATAGAACGGCCGGACAGCGGACACATAGAGCTGGACGGCGTGGTACTCTACGACAGCAGAAAGCGCATAGACCTTCACCCCCAGCAGCGCAGGGTGGGTTATCTTTTTCAAAATTACGCCCTGTTTCCCAATATGACTCTCAGGCAAAATATACTCTGCGGCCTCAGGAACCAGCCTGATAAAGCTCAGCGGGTAAAAGAGGCGGACGATATGATAGCCGTGATGGGCCTTCAGGGGCTGGAAAAGCACAGGCCATACCAGCTTTCAGGCGGCCAGCAGCAGCGGGCGGCGCTGGGCAGGATACTGGTGAACAAGCCAAGGCTTCTGATGCTGGACGAGCCATTTTCGGCGTTGGATATATATCTTAGGGAGCGGCTTCAGGCGGAGATGCGGGAGCTGCTCAAAAGCTACGGCGGCCCGGTCCTGTTGGTGACACACAGCAGGGACGAGGCTTACAGACTTTGCCGGAGTATCGCTGTGATGGATAAAGGAAGTACGACCCCTCCGCGCCCAACAAAGGAGCTTTTCGAGGATCCCCATACCGTAGCCGCCGCAAGGCTTACCGGCTGCAAAAACATATCAAGGGCGGAAAAACGGGGAGAGCACCAGCTTTATGCCGTAGACTGGGGCGTTACCCTCAGCACCGCGGCGGAGCTTCACGACGGGCTTTGCGCCGTCGGCGTGCGGGAGCACGACATACTTGAGGAGGAACGCCATAACAGGTATGCTATAGTCTGCGGGCAGCCAATAGAGGACCCCTTCGAGCTGACGCAGCCCTTCACGTTCGCGTGCCAAGGGGATAAAAAAATGCTCCTCTGGGCAAAGCTGCAAAGGCGCGAGCCGTATAGCGCCCCCAAGGAAGTGGGCATAGCGCCGGATAAGGTGCTGCCGCTGTACGAAAAATAAATAAAACAAAAAGCCGGTGGACTAAGCCGGCTTTTTGCTTTAGGGGGAGAAATCTTATGGATGGAGTTATTATCTTGCATCGGTTTCCCTTCTGCGATTATTATAATACACGAAGATTGCGGCGGAAAAATGCAGAATTCATGTACGATCGGTAAAGTAACTATTAACAAACCGTGTACAAAACAGAAAATCAAAAAACAAAAAGCCGGTGGACTAAGCCGGCTTTTTGTTTTTAGGGGGAGAAATCTTTATGGATGGAGTTACTATCTGCAAGTTCTTTCCTTCTGTGATTGTTATATTACCAGCAAAATGTGGCGAGAAAATGCAGATTAAGTGTACAATCGGTAAAGTAGGTATTAAAAAAGATTGAACAGGGCTTTTGGCCCTTCTACTTCAATATAGCCTCTTTTACGGCGCTGGCAAGCTCGGCGGGCGTTTCGCCCCGGGCTGCATTTATGCCAAGCGCTTCCGCCCAGCTCACATTTTTGATGACGGCGGCCGGGAAGCCACCTAACAGCCTGTTCCTATACTCCTGCTCCTGAGCCATGAACCGCTCAAAGTCATCCACCCTTATGAGCCGCAGGGCGATCCCTTGGACGGCGAGGTACATGGCGGCCTTCCTGGCAAGCTCCTCCTGGGCAGCGTCAAAAAGCAGCGCCCCGTCGCGTAAGCCCTTGTGTGGGTCGGCTATGATGTACGCCCCCTTATGCATGTCTTCCTTTGGTGTAACGTAGCAGCTGTCCATAAATCCTCCTGAAGGTGAAATGCGTAAAAAAATCGGAGAAGCGGGGAACCCGCTTCTCCGAAAAGCTAAGCTTTAAATCAGACAAGGCCCTGAGCCATCATGGCGTCTGCAACCTTCTTGAAGCCGGCGATGTTGGCGCCTGCTACCAGGTTGTAGCCCAGACCGCACTCTTCAGCTGCCTTGGCGGAGGCGGCATGAATGTTGGTCATGATGTGATGGAGCTGGGAATCAACTTCCTCGGCCTTCCAGGCGAGACGCTCGGAGTTCTGGCTCATTTCCAGACCGGAGGTGGCTACGCCGCCGGCGTTGACGGCCTTGGAGGGAGCTACTACGAGACCCTTGCCCATAAGGAAGAACAGAGCTTCGTTGGTGGTGGGCATATTGGCAACTTCGATGTAGTACTTGGTGCCGTTGGCAAGGATCTGCTCAGCTTCGGGCATACCGATCTCGTTCTGATATGCGGCGGGCATGCAGATGTCGCCCTTGACCTCCCAGGACTTCTTGCCGGGGACGAACTTTACGCCGAACTTGTCAGCATAGTCCTGAGCCCTGTTGCGGCCGGAGGCGCGCATCTCCAGCATATAGTCCAGCTTTTCCTGGGTGCAGATGCCGTCGGGATCGTAGCAGTAGCCGTCGGGGCCGGAAAGGGTAACGACCTTTGCGCCCAGCTGGGAGGCCTTGGTGGCGATGCCCCATGCAACGTTGCCGAAGCCGGACATTATGATGGTCTTGCCCTCGATGGTGTCATGCTCATGCTTGAGGACTTCGCATACATAGTAGATAGCGCCGAAGCCGGTAGCCTCGGGACGGATCAGGGAGCCGCCGTAGCTGAGGCCCTTGCCGGTGAGGACGCCGTTCTCGTAAGCGCCGCGAATGCGCTTATACTGGCCGAACAGATAGCCTATCTCGCGGCCGCCTACGCCGATATCGCCGGCGGGAACGTCAACGCTGGGACCGATGTGGCGATAGAGCTCGGTCATGAAGGCCTGGCAGAAACGCATGATTTCTGCATCGCTCTTGCCGTTGGGATCGAAATCGGAACCGCCCTTACCGCCGCCCATGGGCAGAGAGGTCAGGCTGTTCTTGAAGGTCTGCTCGAAGCCGAGGAACTTCATAACGGAAAGATTTACGTGGGAAGCGAAGCGCAGGCCGCCCTTGTAGGGGCCGATGGCGCTGTTGAACTGTACGCGGTAGCCGCGGTTTACGTTTACCTTACCGGCATCGTCTACCCAAACAACGCGGAACTCAATAGTGCGCTCGGGCTCTACGAGGCGCTCAAGAAGGGCTGCCTTCTCGTATTCGGGGTGCTGCTCGATAACGGTCTCAAGAGAACGCAGAACTTCTTCTACGGTCTGAATGAATTCTTTCTCGTTACCGTCGCGCTTTTTGCACTTTTCGATTACGGACTCGATGTAAGCGTTCATTAAATTGTTACCTCCACGATTTATAAATATTGCTTATTTGCCCTGCGCCTGAGCAGGGAAATTTATGTTTTAAAATGAGTATAATAAAGCTGGCGGACATCTTCCTCCACCTGACCTTATGATAATTCTCATAACCCCGAATGTCAACATTATAAAATAACAAATCGACGCAATATATACAAAATAATTAAGCTTTTGCCGTTAAAAAAATCACATGTGCGCCAAAGAAAAACAGTGTTCTTCCAGCGAAAAAACACATGGAAGGACACTGTAATATCCGCTGCGATCAGAGATTGAACAGCAGGTCCTCGTAGCCGGGGAAGGGCCAGTATTCCTTGGCAGTGATGGTCTCCAGAGCGTCTGCCGCCTCACGCAGGGAACCCATGGCGGGCAGCAGCTTGTCACGACAGTATTCAGCGGCCTCGCCGTTCCCCTTGGGCATTGCGGCTATTGCGTCGAACAGGCCGCCTATGCGCTTGTGCAGAGCGTTGACGCCTGCGGAGAGGCCCTTCAAAAGTGCATATTCCGCATCGTTGGGTACGCCGAGCCTATCCTTTGCCGATACGGCCTCGGCGATTTTGCTCTCGTAGCCTATTACGGCGGGGAGTATGCTGCGCTGTGCCATGCTGAGCATGGTGCTGGCCTCGATGCGTATGAGCTTTGCGTAGTTCTCGAGGGATATATCGTACCTTGAGCGCATTTCACGCTCGGTATATATGCCCCATCTGGTGAAAAGGGAGATGTTCTTTTCGCTTATGAAGCAGTGCATGGCGTCCACAGTGGTGGGCAGATGGGCAAGGCCGCGGCTTTCCGCTTCCTTTATCCATTCTTCGCTGTAGTTGTTGCCGTTGTACAGTATGCGCTTGTGGTCCCGCATGGTGTGGCGTATTATTCTGAAGGCTTCACGGCGGAAGTCCTCGGCCTTTTCGAGGCGCTCGGCGAATTCCGACAGGGCCTCCGCCACTATGGTGTTTATGACGGTGTTGGCGTCGGCTATGCTCTGGCTGCTGCCCAGCATTCGAAACTCGAACTTGTTGCCGGTGAAGGCGAAGGGGGAGGTGCGGTTGCGGTCGGTGGTGTCTATGCGGAGCCTCGGCATCGTGCATACGCCGCTTTCAAGTATCCTGTCGCCGCCCTCCTCGTATTCCTCCTTGTGCTCTATTGAGGTGAGAAGGTCGTAGAGGGTGTCCCCGAGGAACATGGAGACTATTGCGGGGGGCGCTTCAAAGCCTCCCAGGCGGCAGTCGTTGCTGGCGGCAGCGCAGCAGACGCGCAGGAGATCCTGATGCTCGTCGACAGCCTTTATTATGGCCGCAAGGAAAAGCAAAAACTGCAGATTATCCTTGGGGGATTTGCCGGGGGCCAGCAAATTCATGCCGGTATCCGTGGAAAGCGACCAGTTGTTGTGCTTTCCGGAACCGTTGAGCCCGGCGAAGGGCTTCTCGTGCAGCAGGCATACCATGCCGTGGCGGAGTGCGGTCTTTTTCATTATTTCCATCACCAGCTGGTTGTGGTCCGTAGCGGTGTTGGAGTCTGCAAATACCGGCGCCAGCTCGTACTGGCCGGGAGCCACTTCCTTGTGCTCCGTCTTGGCGAATACGCCCAGCTGCCAAAGCTCGGTGTCAAGATCCCGCATGAAATAGCTTACCCGGGGGGATATGGCGCCATAATAATGATCGTCCATCTCCTGCCCCTTCGGGGATTTTGCCCCAAAGAGGGTGCGGGAGCAGAGGACGAGATCCGGCCTCTGGTCGTAAAGGGACCTTTCCACAAGGAAATACTCCTGCTCTGCGCCGGAGGTGGATATGACCTTCTTCACATCCTCGTGGCCGAACAGCTTGAGTATGCGAAGGCATTCCCGGTTGATGAGGTCCATGGAGCGCAGCAGAGGGGTCTTTTTATCCAGAGCGTCTCCGCCGTAAGAGAAGAACAGAGTGGGTATGCACAGCGTGGCGTCCTTTATGAATGCGTGGCTGGTGGGATCCCATGCGGTGTAGCCTCTGGCCTCAAAGGTGGGCCTGAGGCCGCCTGAGGGGAAACTTGAGGCGTCAGGCTCGCTCATTATGAGCTCCTTGCCGGAAAACTCTATGATGGCACTGCCATCCCGGCCGCAGCCAATGAAGCCCTCGTGCTTCTCCGCGGTCACGCCTGTCAGCGGCTGGAACCAGTGGGTGTAGTGGGTGGCGCCCTTTTCCAGCGCCCATGCCTTCATTGCGTCTGCCACTGCGTTTGCCACGTTTATGTCCAGTGGTTCTCCGGAGCGGATAGCGTCCTTGAGGGCGGCGTAAGCCTCGCCGCTCATGCGCTCCGACATGGCGCGGTCGCTGAACACCAGCTCGCCGAAGCTTTCAGTCAGATTGTCCATAATAATTCCCCGCTATATAATAAAAATTTATTGCAAAAACAGCAAAGCCATAATGATTTAGTCTATATTCACGCAGGGTAAAAGTCAAATAAAAAATGCCGTTGTGAACGGCATTTTTTGCTTCGGCTATATGAGGAGCCCCCGGAGCCTGTATACGGCTACCGCTATGCTTTCCCGCATGTAGTTGTTTAGCTTGGTGTACCATACGTCCTTTGCGCCGTAGCCCTCAGCTTCAATGCCGTTCATTATGGCTACCCTCCCCGCCCGGTAAACGTGAAAGTTGGTGGTGACAAAGGCGGCGGAAGCGCCGGGGAAGCGCTGGTCAAGTATCGCCTTGGAGAATTTGAAGTTTTCCCATGTGCTGGTGGACTTATCCTCCGTTATTATGCGGCTTTCGTCTACGCCGTGGGCTGCAAGGTACCGCTTCATGGCCTCCGCCTCGCTTATATTTTCGCCGTCACCCTTGCCGCCGGATACTATCACCGCGGTATTTGGGCTGTGCTCCAGATACTCAAGCGCGGCGTCCAGCCTGAGCTTGAGGGTGAGGGATACCCGCTCACCGCGCACTGCGCAGCCCAGCACGATGAGCACGTCCTTGCCGTAATCCGCCTTTTTGTGGGCGGCAGAGCCCAGCATTGCCCCCATGCAGCAGAAAAATACCACCGCCGCCGAATAGCAGACTATGAGCAGCACCTTTACAAGGTGTCCCGCCGGCGTGCGGAACCAGGGCATGAAGAACCCTTTAAACAGGCCTATGAGCAGCAGCGGCACGCCCATTATTGCGGGAAGGGCGGTGCCGAGGTTGCCGTTGCATACGGTGGAGAGCCAGATTGTGTCCATCGTCATAAGCCCGCCGGCTATTATAAGAAGGTAGTACATATATTATGAGCCTCCGTAAACATCATATTGAAGTCCTCAATTAAATATATCACCGAACGGGGCATAACAAAATAAAACAAACTGTAAAAGCATGGCAAAAAGACTGCGCCTTATTTGTAATGAAGCGTAGTTTATGCTATACTGCAATAGTATATAATCATAAGTATAATGCCCTTTTGCCGGGCTTATGGAGGAAAATAATGGGATTCTTGGATAAACTGCTGGGCAGCACCTCGGAGGCGCAGGTTAAAAAGCTTATGCCCATGGTAAAAAAAATAAACGATCTGGAGGGCGGCATGGAGGCCCTTACGGATAAGGAGCTTCGGGCCAAGACAGATGAATTCAGGGCGCGCCTGAATAACGGCGAGACCGAGGACGAATTGCTGCCGGAGGCATTCGCCGTAGTCCGCGAGGCCGCAAAGCGCACCATAGGCCAGCGGCATTACGACGTACAGCTTCTGGGCGGCATAGTGCTGCATCAGGGCCGCATAGCCGAGATGAAGACGGGCGAGGGCAAGACCATAACCGAGACGCTGCCCGCCTATCTGAACGCCCTGTCCGGCCACGGCGTGCATATAGTCACCGTGAACGACTATCTGGCGGAGCGCGACGCCCAGTGGATGGGCAAGATATATAAGTTCCTCGGCATGACCGTGGGCTGCATAATACACGAAAAGGACAACGACGAGCGGCGGGAGGCCTACGCCTGCGACATCACCTACGGCACCAACAACGAGTTCGGCTTTGACTATCTACGGGACAACATGGTGGTTTACAAATCCCAGATGGTGCAGCGGGAGCTCAACTACGCCATAGTGGACGAGGTGGACTCCATACTGATCGATGAGGCCCGCACCCCTCTTATCATATCCGGCCACGGCGAGGAATCCACGGATATGTACGAGAAGGCGGATAGATTCGTATGCCGTCTGGAGCGGGGCGAGAATATTGTCAAGCTCAGCAAGTCCGATCAGCTCATGGGCGTGGAGCAGCCTGAATCCGGCGACTATATGGCGGACATAAAGGCGCGCACCGTAGCCCTTACCGCCCGGGGCATGGAGAAGGCCGAGAGGTTCTTCGGCATAGACGACATATCCAAGCAGGAATATTCCGAGCTGAACCACCACATACAGCAGGCCCTGAAGGCCCACGCCCTGTTTGAAAGGGATAAGGACTACGTAGTGCAGGACGGCAAGGTGCTCATAGTGGATGAGTTCACCGGACGTCTCATGCTGGGCAGGCGGTACAGCGACGGGCTGCATCAGGCCCTCGAAGCAAAGGAAGGCGTAAAGGTAGAGCGGGAGAACCGCACCCTCGCCACCATAACCTTCCAGAACTATTTCCGCATGTTCAGGAAGCTGGCGGGCATGACCGGCACCGCCAAGACGGAGGAGCAGGAGTTTCAGGCGATATACGACCTTGACGTGGTGGAGATACCCACAAATAAGCCCCTCGCCAGGAAGGACCTCAACGATATCGTATATACCAACCAGAAGGCCAAGTTTAACGCCGTGGTGAACGAGATAGTGGAAGTCCACAAGACCGGTAGGCCTATCCTCGTTGGAACCATATCCGTCGAAAAGAGCGAAATGCTTTCCCATATGCTGGACATGAGGGGGATAAAGCACGAGGTGCTGAATGCCAAGCTCCACGCCCGTGAGGCGCAGATAGTAGCTCAGGCCGGTAAATACGGCAACGTGACCATAGCCACTAACATGGCCGGTCGAGGTACCGATATACTGCTGGGCGGCAACCCGGATTTCCTTGCACGCCAGGAGCTGCTCCGGGAAGGCATGGAGGAGAGCATGGTGGAGGAGGCGACGGGCCACGCCGAAACGGACGACGAGGAAATACTGGCTGCCCGGGGCAGGTATGCCGACGCATACGCCAGATACAAGGCAGATACCGACGCCGAGCACGAGCAGGTGGTGGCCGTGGGCGGCCTGCATATAATAGGCACGGAGCGCCACGAATCACGACGTATAGACAACCAGCTCCGCGGCCGCGCCGGCCGTCAGGGAGACCCCGGTTCAACGAGGTTCTATGTATCCATGGAGGACGACCTGATGCAGCGCTTCGGCGGCGAGCGGGTACGGGACCTCATGCAGAAGATAAGCCCCGATGAAGATATCCCCATAGAGGCGGGGATACTCACCAAGCAGATCGAAGCGGCGCAGAAGAGGGTAGAGAGCTATAACTTCGACATCCGCAAGAACGTCCTCCAGTACGACGACGTAATGAACCGCCAGAGGGAGATAATCTACGGCCAGCGCCGCAGGGTGCTCATGGGCGAGGACATACACGATTCCATAATGGAGATGGTGGACGAGACGGTAAGCCTCCGCTGCGCCCAGTTCTGCCCTGGCTCCCACCCCAGCTCCGAATGGGATATGGAGGGCCTCCGCACGGAGATACTTAACATAACCGCAATGGACTGCGGCAGGGATATAGCCGGAATCACCGATGCAGAGAAGCTTCAGTCCGCGGTAAAGGACTTTGCCCATAAGGCATACCGGCTGAAGGAGGAGGGGCTCATGCAGGCCGCGGCCCAGCTCGGCGTGGAGGCGGATATGCGGGAGCTTGAGCGCGTAGTGCTGCTCCGGGCGGTAGATGAGCACTGGATGGATCATATCGACGCCATGGATCAGCTGCGCCAGGGAATATCCCTGCAGGCCATAGGCCAGAAGGATCCGGTCATCGCCTACCGCAACGCGGGCTTCGATATGTTCGACGAGATGGTGCAGGGCATAAGGGAGCGCACCGTCCGCAACCTCTACCATGTGGTGATCTCTGCCGGGGCTCCTCAGCGGCAGCAGGTAGCCAAGCCCGTTGAAACGAAGGGCGACGCCCCCGCACGCCCCAAGCGCATAGAGGGAAAGATAAGCCGCAACGCCCCCTGCCCCTGCGGCAGCGGCAAAAAGTATAAGCAGTGCTGCGGAAAGGATAAGTAATTTAAGGAAGCAAAGAAAAAACCAACGAAAATACAGGCTGGTGAAAGGAACAACCTGAAAATAAGAAAGGGCAACAGGTAAAAACTTCAAATATTATTAAGGGAAAAATCGAAAGGATGTGAGTAGCAGTGATCCAGTTGGACGAAAGCAGGCAGCAGCTTGCAGCAATGCAGGAAACACTTACAAAGGCAGGTGAGTCCCTTTGACGTCGCAGGATTAGCGGCCGAAAAGGAAGAACTGGAAAAGAAGATGGGCGCACCGGATTTCTGGGATGACGTTGAGGCGGCCAATAAAGCCAACCAGCGCATGAAAACCATCTCTGCCAAGCTGGAAAAGTACAACAAGCTCAGGGGCCTGCTGGAGGATGCCGAGGTAATGGCGGACATGGCGGAGGAGGGCGACGACCAGGAGATGGCGGACGAGCTCATAAGGGATATGCCCCATCTTGAAAGCAAGGTAGAGGCGCTGAAGCTCGAAACGCTGCTGAAGGGCCCGTATGACAGGCTCAACGCTATACTGTCCCTCCACGCGGGCGCCGGCGGAACAGAGGCTCAGGACTGGGTATCAATACTGTACAGAATGTACACCCGATACTGCGAGAGCAAGGGCTGGACCGTCAGGGAGCTGGACTATCTGGCGGGGGACGAGGCGGGCATAAAGTCCGTAACCTTCGAGGTAGAGGGCGATAACGCCTACGGCTACCTGAAGGCCGAAAAGGGAGTGCACAGGCTGGTGCGCATATCGCCCTTTGACGCCTTCGGCAAGCGACATACCTCATTTGCGTCGCTGGACGTAACTCCCATATTCGAGGAGGACACCAGCGAGATAGAGATCAACCCCGACGATATCCGCATAGACACCTACCGTTCCGGCGGCGCAGGCGGCCAGAACGTCAACAAGGTAAGCTCGGCAATACGTATAACACATTTCCCCACCGGCATAGTGGTACAGTGCCAGAACGAGCGCAGCCAGCTCCACAATAAGGACATGGCTATGCGCATACTGAAGGGCAAGCTGCTGGAGCTGGCCGAGAGGGAGCGCCTTGAGCACATGGCTGAGATAAAGGGCGAGATGAAGAAGATAGAATGGGGCAGCCAGATACGTTCCTACGTATTCCAGCCCTATACTCTGGTAAAGGATCACCGTACCGGAGTCGAGGTGGGCAACATACAGTCCGTCATAGACGGCGACCTGGACGTATTTATCAATGCGTTTCTGGTGCAGTCTTAAACAACAAAAAAATGCGCCGCGGCGTTGAGCTGCGGCGCATAACTTTTGCGAAACGCTTAAAAACCAATTCCAATTACCTTTACGCTCGAGGTCTTTTCCGCGAGACCATCTATTGGCAGCTCCTTCATGTGTATTGAGAAGCTCTTGGAGTCGCTGCCGTCCATAGGGGCATTTTTGGTGAAGTGCCATACCCCTATAAGGTTGTCGCTGCTGTCATAAAAGCCGATATAGACCAGATTGAGGTCGCATTCGCCGTCTGATGACAGCGTGCCTGTCATGGTGGTGAAGCCGGGGTAGTTGTCGGCCAAGAAAATGTCCCTTGCGTATACGGTAACGTCGCGGCCTTCGGCCTTTGCGCAATCGAGGCTGGCAGTCATGGCTGCGGCTGTGCCCGGGGTGAGGGAAGAATCTTTGTGCCAGAAGGCAACGAAGGAAGTCTCCCCGGGCAGCACCACGGTCTTGTCGTTCATGATCGGGACGAAGGAATACTGATACGCCGTGCCGCCAACATTAAATGAAAGCGCGGCATTTGTGATTATGACGGGGCAGTTGCCGGTGTTTTCGTATGCTGCTGCACCGTAAAGCGTCGGCCCCTCCGCGCCGTCGAACACGTAGGCTGCCGTGCCGGTGAGAGTGACTGCAGGTGAAGGCGCAGCCCCAGGGTCTGCCGTGGCGGCAGGCTCAGCGGCGGAGGCCGCCTCAAGGCCTGCGATGCCCTTTGGACCGGGCAAGGCCGCCTCGTCCGTTTTTGCGCCGCCGTTCAGCGGGTCGACAGCAAACAGGGAGGCCTTTTCCTCCTTTTTGGCGCAGCCCGAGGCCAGCAGCAATATGCATATTATAAAAACAGTAAGCCTTTTCATAGGCTGATTATAGCACATTATCCATTGTTAGGATACGGGTAAAAAGTGAATAATAATCTCTGACAGCGGCGCTTATGGCGTAAAGGGGTGTTATTCAAATAAGCAATATGCAGCTTGCCGCAAATGTGATAAAATAATCAATATAAAATGTGATAACATGCCGCAGCAGGGGCAATTGCCGCTGGGCGGATCGAATTTGGAGGTTTAAAAAAATATTATGGCAAAGAAGACCGTTGAGGACGTAAACGTAAAGGGCAAACGGGTGCTGGTAAGGGTCGACTTCAACGTACCCCTTCAGGACGGAAAAGTAGCGGACGACAAGCGCATAACGGCGGCGCTGCCCACTGTAAAGTACTTGCTTGAGCACGGCGCAAAGGTCATACTCTGCTCCCATCTGGGCAGGCCCAAGGGTGAGCGCAAGATGGAGTTTTCCCTCGCTCCCGTAGCGGAAAGGCTCAAGGAGCTGCTGCCGGGCGTCAGGATCAGCTTTGCGCCGGACTGCATTGGCAAGGAGACCGAAAAGATGGCAGGCGAGCTCAGGGAAGGCGAAATACTGCTTCTCGAGAACCTGCGTTTCCATAAGGAAGAAGAAAAGAACGACCCCGACTTCGCCAAGAAGCTGGCTTCTCTGGCAGATATATACGTATCCGACGCCTTCGGCACCGTACATCGCGCCCATGCTTCCACCGCGGGCGTAGCCCAGTACCTGCCTGCGGTCGCAGGCTTCCTTATCGGCAAGGAGCTTTCCGTAATGGGCGGTGCTCTGGAGAACCCCGTGCGCCCCTTCGTGGCCATACTGGGCGGCGCAAAGGTAGCGGACAAGATAGGCGTCATAACGAATCTGCTGAACAAGTGCGATACCCTGATAATCGGCGGCGGCATGGCTTATACCTTCTTCAAGGCGCTGGGCTATAACATCGGCAACTCCCTGCTTGACGCAGACAGCATAGAGCTTGCAAAGAAGCTGATGCTTGACGCCGATGCAAAGGGCGTAAAGATGCTGCTGCCAGTGGATACTGTGGTCGCCAAGGAGTTCAAGGCTGACGCGGAATACATGACCGTGGATTCCGACAGGATACCCGACGGCTATATGGGCATGGATATAGGAGAGAAGACCGCCAAGCTCTTTGGCGAGGAGATAAGGAAAGCCGGCACCGTAGTATGGAACGGCCCTATGGGTGTGTTCGAGTTTGACGCCTTCGCAAAGGGTACTGCGGCTGTTGCCGAGGCCTGCGCAGAGTGCAAGGGCACCACCATTATAGGCGGCGGCGACTCCGCCAGCGCCGTAAAGAAGCTGGGCTATGCGGACAAGATGACCCACATCTCCACCGGCGGCGGCGCAAGCCTGGAGTTCCTTGAGGGCAAGGTGCTGCCCGGCGTAGCGGCTCTTGACGACAAGTGATAAAGCATAAAATTTTGAATTGGAGATAAAAAACATGCGTAGACCCATTATTGCAGGCAACTGGAAGATGAACATGACCCCCTCCGAGGCAAGGGCCTTGGTAGAGGAGTTGAAGCCCCTCGTCAAGGACGCAAAGTGCGAGGTAGTGGTATGCCCTCCTTATGTTGATTTATCAGCGGTATCCGAGCTTATCAAGGGCAGCAATATACGCCTCGGCGCTCAGAATATACACTGGGCAGAGAAGGGCGCTTTTACCGGCGAAGTTTCCGCAAACATGCTTAAGGAGCTGGGCGTGGAGTACGCCATAATAGGCCACAGTGAGCGCAGGCAGTACTTTGGCGAGACGGACGAAACTGTGAACGCCCGCGCCAAGGCAGCCATAGCCGCAGGCATCACCCCCATAATCTGCGTAGGCGAGTCCCTGGAGGAGAGGGAAAGCGGCAGGACAGAGGCCAAGGTCAGCGGTCAGGTAAAGAAGGACCTTGAAGGCATAGCGGCCGGGGACGTTGCCAAGCTGGTGATCGCCTACGAGCCTATCTGGGCCATAGGTACCGGCAAGACCGCCACCGACGAGCAGGCAAACGAAACCATAGGCATGATAAGGGCGACCGTAGCCGGCATGTTCGGCAAGGAAACCGCAGAAGCCCTTCGAATACAGTATGGCGGAAGCATGAAGCCCTCCAACGCAAGGAGCCTCATGGCAATGCCCGAAATAGACGGCGGCCTTATAGGCGGCGCGAGCCTTAAGGCTGTGGACTTCTCTCAGGTAGTGAATTATAATGATTAAGGCATAAGTGCCACAATTATTAAACAGGAGATTTGTCTGATATGAAAAAGATGACCGCACTTGTGATACTGGACGGCTTTGGCCATAGCGAGGAAACTCAGGGCAACGCCATAAAGGCCGACGGTATAAAAAATATTTCCAAGCTGCTCTCCGAGTATCCCCATACCCTCATAGAGGCTTCCGGCGAGGACGTAGGCCTGCCTGACGGCCAGATGGGCAACTCCGAGGTAGGCCATATGAACATAGGCGCGGGACGTATCGTATATCAGGAGCTGACCCGAATAACCAAATCCATAAAGGACGGGGATTTCTTTGAGAATCCCGCCTTTTTGGGTGCCGTTGAGAATTGCAGAAAGCACGATTCCGCACTGCACATATACGGCCTCGTAGGTCCCGGCGGCGTGCACAGCCATCAGAAGCACTTTTTCGGACTGCTGGAGCTTGCGAAACGTCATGGCCTCAGTAAGGTATATGTACACTGCTTCATGGACGGCCGTGACGTTCCTCCCGAAAGCGGCAAGGGGTTCATCGAGGAATACCAGAAGAAGATAGCCGAGATAGGCGTGGGGAAAATAGCCACCGTAATGGGACGCTATTACGCCATGGACCGGGACAACCGCTTTGAGCGGGTAGAAAAGGCATATGCCGCCATGGTATACGGCGAGGGTAACTACGATACCGACCCCGTACATGCCATGCAGGCGAGCTACGATGCGGGCGTCACCGACGAGTTCGTAGTTCCTACCGTCATAACCGATAACGGCAGGCCCGTGGCTACCATACAGGCTGACGACAGCATAATCTTCTACAACTTCCGCCCCGACAGGGCGAGGGAGATAACCCGCGCCTTTATAATGGAAGACTTTGACGGCTTCGAGCGCAGGAAGGGCTTCTTCCCTGTACATTACGTCTGCATGACCCAGTACGACAAGACCTTCGGGGATAAGGTGGACATAGCCTTCAGGCCAGAACACCTGAACAACACCCTTGGAGAGTACCTTGCGGCCTGCGGCAAGACCCAGCTTAGGATAGCCGAGACCGAGAAATACGCACACGTGACCTTTTTCTTCAACGGCGGCGTGGAGGCCCCAAATCCCGGGGAGGACAGATGCCTTATACCTTCCCCAAAGGTAGCCACCTACGATCTCCAGCCCGAGATGAGCGCCTATGAGGTAACCGAGGAGGCGGTAAAGCGTATAGACAGCGGCAAGTACGACGTCATGATACTGAACTTTGCCAACCCGGACATGGTGGGCCATACCGGCGTAATGGAGGCGGCGGTGAAAGCTGTCCATACCGTTGACGAATGTGCCGCCAAAGTAGTTGAGGCCATCCTCAGGAATGGCGGAAGGGCCATAATCACAGCCGACCACGGCAACTGCGAAAAGATGCTTGCGGACGACGGCATTACTCCCTTTACCGCACACACTACCAATCCGGTGCCGGTGATACTGGTGGATAACGGCAGAAAGGACGCAAAGCTCCGCTCCGGCGGCAGGCTCTCCGACCTTGCCCCCACCATGCTGGACCTGATGGGCATGGAGATACCCAGGGAAATGACCGGCAAGAGCCTGATAGAGAAGTAATGCGGCAAAAGGGAAGGCCATTTTGATAAAAAGCGCATAAAGCGGCAAAAGTATTTGATTTTTTACTGCGGGTGTGATACAATAGCCTTCGCGTGTAATGCGAAAGTATTCCAGGGGAGGAAGTATATATAATGCAAACTCTGAACACAATTCTTAACATCGTGCTGATAGTCCTGTCTATCGCAATGATAGCCGTAGTACTTATGCAGCAGTCCAAGAGCGCGGGCCTCGGCAGCGCGTTCGGCGGCGATACCCAGTCCTTTACCGCCCGCGGCCAGAAGGCAAGCAGGGAGGCCAAGCTTCAGCGCATCACCAAGATACTTGCAGTTGCAATCGGCGTGATCGCTATTGCCATGGCTATAATAAGCTGATAAAAGGCAAAAATGTGACTCTGGGGCGTGCCGCTAAGGTATGCCCCTGTTTTTGTGCGAAAAAATACCATCAGTTGACAAGGACACACAAGGTTTTAGGAGCCAAACAGCACGGCATAACTGTGTCGTCCTCATTTGAAATACAACCAGTATTTCTGCACTCGTCCTCCTTGTTCTGCCATACTCTTTGGCTTCTAAAACTCGAAGACCCTAAAGAGCTTGTTTTGAGGGCGATCCAAGGCCGAGGAGCGCAGTACTACTGGATGTAATACAAGCGACGAGAACGCAGGAGCGTACCAAAACAAGCCTTTCGGGCTTGTGTGCTCTTGTCAACTGATGGTATTGTGAGTTTATACTTAATCATTATATCGGATTGGCAAAATGACGTATTTCGTGTAAAATAAATGTGTTATATCTACCACAAGTCTTGTTTCAAAGGAGCGTTGCAAGCAATATGATAGGATTCTACGATTACACTGTCATAGCGACCTATGGGGCGCTTTTTATAGCCTTACACGGCATATATTCGTCCGCCGCAGGAAACCCGGCCGCAGGTCTTCTCTGCCTCATATGCTGCGGCGTCATAGATACCTTTGACGGTAGGATTGCCCGCTCAAAGAAGGACCGCACGGCAGACGGCAGGCGCTTCGGCATACAGATAGATTCGCTGAACGACCTTGTCTGCTTTGGCGTACTGCCCGCTTCCATAGGCGCGGCCTTCGGCATGAAGAACATAGTATCTCACGCGCTGCTTTCGCTGTATGTGCTGGCGGCGCTCATACGCCTGGGCTACTTCAACGTCACCGAGGAAAAGCGGCAGGAGGAATCAACCGAGGATCGCACCCACTACCTCGGCCTGCCCGTCACCGCGGTATGCATAGTGATGCCTGCCGTATATCTCATAAGCTCTTACACAAACGCCGGCGCCGTCAGCCTGTTCAATATAATGTTCCCGATAATGGCTCTGGCCTTCATATCTCCACTCAAAATAAAAAAGCTCCGTTTGCCCGGCATAATAGCCGCAGGAGCTTTGATAGTTGCTGAGGCCGGCATGATAGCATCGGCCCTGTAAAGCAAAAAACAGCAGGGTGGCAAAAGCCACCCTGTTTTTTATACCTTCTTCCAGGTTTCCGGCGTAAAGACCATTATTATCGGGAATATCTCCAGCCTGCCTATTAGCATATCCAGCGTCAGCACTATCTTGGAAAGCGCAGAGAACTCCGAAAAGTTACCCATGGGCCCTACCTTGCCCAGCCCCGGGCCTATATTGCCCATGCAGGCTATGACCGCCGTAAGGTTGGTGGTAAAGTCGCACTCGTCAAAGGATGCCACAAGCAGCGTAGACACGGCGACTATAAGCATATACATCACAAAAAATATGAGAGTATTGTGAAGCACCTCGTCGTCTATGGTCTTGCCCTCCAGCTTTACCCGGTTGACGGAGCGGGGGTGCATCATGCGGCTCACCTCGCACCTTGCGGATTTCAGCAGTATTATAAGCCTCGATACCTTGATGCCGCCGCCCGTGCTTCCCGCGCAGGCGCCGATGAGCATTAGGCACACCAGTATGCTCCTTGAAAGCTCCGGCCACCTGTCAAAATCAGCGGTGGAGAAGCCCGCCGTGGAGATTATGCTGGCCACCTGGAACAGCGCCTTGCGTATGATCTCCTCCACTGTGGGATACATATTTCGTATATTTACCGCTACCGCTATCACGCTCGCGGCGACTATGCCCAGAAACCAGCGCAGCTCCTCGTTTTTGAATATGGGCTTTATATTTCTCAGCAGTATGAAGAAGTATAAATTAAAGTTTATCGAAAACAGCAGCAGGAACACGCTTATGACGTATTCGGCGTAGGGGCTGTTATACCCAGCTATGCTGGCGTTCTTTACGCTGAAGCCGCCGGTACCTGCAGTGGCGAAGGTGCTCACCAGCGCGTCGTACAGCGGCATACCGCCCGCAAGCAGGAACACTACCTCCAATATGCTTATCACCACATATATCCCATACAGTATCATGGCACTCTGCCTGGCCTTGGGCACCAGCTTGCCGACCACGGGGCCGGGGACCTCCGCACGCATTATATGCATGCTGCGGTCATCTGCAAGGGGCAGCACCGCCATTATAAATACCAGCACTCCCATGCCGCCCACCCAGTTAGTGAAGCTGCGCCAGAACAGCAGCCCGTAAGGGCAGCCCTCGACAGCTGTCAGCACGGATGCGCCGGTGGTGGTAAAGCCGGACGCCACCTCAAACACAGCGCCCACATAGTCGGGTATCATCTTTTCTATAGTAAAGGGCAGCGCGCCGAACATGGACAGCAGTATCCATGAGAATGACACGCCTAAAAAGCCCTCCCGGGCGAATATCTTGTTGTCCTTAGGCTTAAAGGACAGCAGCAGCATACCGACTATCAGCAGTATGCCTATGGTAGTACTGAACCCCAGTATAGATTCTCCGTGATACAGGCCTATCAGCATGGACGGCACCATAAGCGCCGCCTCTGTTACCAGCGCAAGGCCAAGTATCCTTCCCAACACGCGATAATTCATATGCCTTTACTCTTTTTCCTTGAGGATATTATCCAATTCGTGCAGCCCGTTCATGGTAGTTACAACTATGACGGAATCGTGGGCCTTTATAACGTCGTCGCCTCCCGGGATTATGCAGGTTCCGCCGCGAATTATGGCGCCTACGAGCACGTCGTCCTTTATCGGCATATCCTTGAGGGGTACTCCTATACAGCGTGAGCTTTCCCGCACGCGGAACTCCAGCGCCTCTACCTTGTTGTCCGCCAGCCGGTACAGCATCTCCACATTGCTGCCGGTGGCGTTGGTCATGGCGCGGACGTAGCTTATTATGCGGTTGGCCGCTATCTCCTTGGGGGAGATCACGCTTTCTATGCCCATGGGAGCCAGCATTTCCGCAAGGCGCGCGTTGTTTACCTTGGTAACCACCTTATCCACATTCAGGGAGTTGGCGTACATGGAAAGTATGATGTTTTCCTCGTCGATACCGGTAAGGGCTATAAGAGCGTCCGTCTTGTCCAGCCCCTCCTCGCTGAGCAGCTCGTGATCCGTGCCGTCGCCGTGGAGTATGGTGGCCTTGGGCAGCAGATCGAACAGCTGGTTGCAGCGTTTTTCGTCCTTCTCGATTATCTTTACATGTATTCCTGTCTCTATTAGCTGGCGGGCGAGGTAATAGGCTATTCTGCCGCCGCCTACTACCATCACGTCCCTAACCTTGCGCTGGAAGGTACCCACGGTCCTGAAAAAGTTGCTTATCTCGGCAGGGGCAGCGAGTATGGTAAGCTTATCGCCGCTGCGTATGATGAAATTGCCCTTGGGTATGAAAACCTCCTCGCCTCGGCGGGCGGCGCAGACCAGTATCTTTACCTTAAATTGCCTGTAAAAGTCCGAAAGCTGTACGCCGTCCAGCGGGCTGTTCTCCTTTACCTTGAACTCCACAAGGTCTATCTTGCCCTTTGCAAAGGGCTCAGCCTTAATAGCGGGTACAAAGCGCATAAGGCGGGATATCTCGGACGCTGCGGACTGTTCGGGATTTACCACCACTGACAGCCCCAGCTCTTCCTTAAGGAAGAACATCTGCTGCTGGTACTGCGGATCGCGCACCCTCGCTATGGTATGCTTCGCGCCCAGCTTCTTGGCTACCATGCAGGCCAGCATGTTTATCTCGTCGGCACTGGTTGCGGCTATGAGAAGGTCTGCCTTCTGCACCCCCGCCTCGCTCTGCACCGCGTAGCTGACGCCATTGCCCTCTATACATATTACGTCCAGCTCGTTTGTGGTATTGCGCAGCGTATCCGGCCGGTTGTCTATTACGGTAACGTCGTGGCCTTCCTTGGAAAGGCTTGCCGTTAGGGTATAGCCCACCTTGCCATCGCCCACTACTACTATATTCATCAAAGCTTCCTTTCTTACTTTCGTTTACAGTGATTTGGCTCTATATTATCACTGTGTATACCGAAATAGCAATAAGACTGCCGTAAATTGTTCGTCAAGAAGCAATAAATAAAAAAATGCCGAAGTTTTCGCTTCGGCACTTGTAAGTCCATATATCAGTTTTTCGGCGTGAGTATGCCCCGAAGGTCGCGTATCACCCCGCGCGGGCACTTTACGGCGCACATGCCGCAGCTGAGGCAGTATTCTTCGTCTATGACAGCGCAGTTGTCCTTTACCTTTATGGCTCCGGCGGTACAGGTTCTTTCGCATATGCCGCAGCCTATGCAGCTTACCTCACACTGCTTGCGGGCTTCCGGGCCTTTATCCCCGTTGGAGCACTTGACGGCTATATTGCAGGCGCTCTGGTGAACGCTGATTATGCCCTGAGGGCAGGCACGTGCGCACATACCGCAGCCTATGCACTTTTCCTCGTCCACCTCGGCAACGCCGTACTCGTTCAGCGTTATAGCCCCGAACCGGCACGCGGAAACGCAGGCGCCGCAGCCTATGCAGCCGTACCTGCAGTCCTTGGCCCGGCAGCCGCCGTTGCAGGCCACAAAAGCGGCCTTATATGGGAATTTCTTCTTTATAGCCATGTTGTTACCCCCTTCTCTCGTATGGAGTATTGCAAAGGGGCAGGCTGTACCTGCGCTCCCCGTCCAGCCTGTAGTAAGCGTCGGCTATGGCGGGTGCGGTGGGTATGGAGGTTATCTCGCCTATGCCTATTGCTCCGCAGGCCACCTTGAGGCCCGGCTTATCTATGACCAGTGCCGTTATCTCCGGCAGCTCGTGGGCTCTGAACAAGCCCAGTGAGCCATACTTCTCTATGGGCTTGCAGTTATCGTCTATGGGATACTTTTCCCTTAGGGCATAGCCCATGGACATCACCACTCCACCCTCTATCTGTCCCTCGCATGAAAGAGGATTAACGGCCTTGCCTACGTCGTGAGCGGCTATCATGTGCTCTACACGGCCGGTCTTCTTATCGAGTATGCAAAGCTGTGTGGCGTAGCCGTATGCCACATGTGATACTGGGTTAGGAACGTCCGCACCTAAGGGATCGGTCTTTGCGAGATACTCGCCGTAGTACACCCTTCCCTTCATCTGCTGGAGGCTCAGCCCTGCCCGGCGATCCTCCATGAGCTTCTCGCAGGCGCGCAGACAGGCTTCCCCCGTGATAAGCGTCTGGCGGGAGCCGGAGGTGGTGCCGGAATCCGGTGATATCCAGGTGTTGCTCCGCTCGTATACTATGTCATCCCGGGTAAGGTCGGTATTGCTGACCATCATCTGCACGAGCACGGTGCCGAGGCCCTGGCCTATGCAGGAAGCACCGGAGAATATATGTACCTTGCCGTCGTCGCCCACTATGAGCTTTACACGACCGGTATCCGGTATGCCTACGCCCACGCCTGCGTTCTTCATCGCGCAGCCAAGACCCACGGGTTTGCCGGCTGCTATCGCCTCGTCGTAGTAGGGCTTTATTGCCTCAAGGGTCTCCACAAGGCCGGTGGACTCGTCCACTATCTGTCCGTTGGGCAGCACCTGGCCGGGGCGTATGGCGTTGCGGTAGCGTATCTCCCAAGGAGTTATGCCTATCTCGTCCGCCATCATGTTGAGAAGGCTCTCTGTGGCAAAACAGGTTTGAGTAACGCCGAAGCCGCGGAACGCTCCGGCAGGCGGATTGTTGGTGTAATAGGCAGTGCCCTCTATCTCGAAGTTCTGGTAATTGTAGGGGCCTGCTGCATGGGTGCATGCCCGTTCAAGCACCGGGCCGCCCAGCGACGCGAAGGCGCCGGTATCTGTATACACCTTTGCTTTTACGCCCTTTATTATGCCGTTTTCGTCGCAGCCCATGGTAAAGTCCATCTCAAAATGATGTCTCTTTGGGTGTACGAGCAATGACTCTGCCCGGGTGAGCTTTACCTTGACGGGGCGGCGGGTAACGTAGGTGAGCAGCGCCGCGTGGTGCTGCACCGTCATATCCTCCTTGCCTCCGAAGCCGCCGCCAACCAGTGCGTTCTGCACCTTTACCTTATCCGTCCCCAGCGCCATGCAGCATTCGTGCAGCGTCTGGTGGGCGGACTGGTCGGTGGAGTATATGAATACGTCCCCGTCCTGATCTATATAGGACACGGCGCACTCCGGCTCAAGGAAGGCATGCTCTGTCCAGGGCGTTTCAAAGTGCCGGCTTATCACGTGCTTTGCCTTGCTTATCTCGCCCGCCGCGTCGCCGCGGCTTATATGCTTATAAGCGCATACGTTGTCCTTTTCCTCGTCAAACACCCTCGGCGCGTTCGCTGCGCCCGCCTCCTGAATATTATGGATGGCCGGCAGCACCTCGTATTCCACCTTGATGAGCTTCTTTGCCTTTTCGAGGGTCTCCCTGTCCTCGGCAGCAACCAGGGCGATAGCGTCGCCCAGATAATGCACAAGGCCGCCCACGGGTATAAGTGTGTATTGATCGTGTTTAAGATGGCCTATCTTGTTTTCCCCCGGTATATCCTCGGCTGTCAGCACAGCCGCCACGCCGGGCAGCGCCCTTGCGGCTGAGGTATCTATGGACAGCACGCGGGCGCGGGGGTATTTGCTTCTCAGGGCGGAGCCGTACAGCATCCCCTCCATATAGTAGTCGTCGGGGTACTTGCCGGTGCCGAGCACCTTTTCCTCGGCGTCAAGGCGCTGCACCCGGGAGCCTATTTTCCAGTCGTCGTTGGACGGCTCCGGTATCACGCCAGTGCGCTTTATCTGGGCCGCCAGGCTGATAGCGTCGATTATCTTAACGTAGCCCGTGCAGCGGCAGTAGTTGTTGCGTATGGCGTAGCGCATCTCCGCCTCTGTGGGGTCCGGGTTCTTATCCAGCAGCGCTTTTGTGCACATCACCATGCCGGGTATGCAAAAGCCGCACTGCACCGCCCCCGCCTCTGAGTAGGCGAAGGTGTACATCTCCTTTTCCCAGTCGCTCAGGCCCTCTACCGTAATTATATTGCGGCCCTCCAGCTTGTCTGTATCCGGCACGCAGGCCTTGCAGGTAACGCCGTCTATTATTACGGTGCAGGCGCTGCAGGCGCCCTCGCTGCACCCGTCCTTGACGGAGGTAAGGCCCAGATCGTCCCTGAGAAAGCGGAGGAGCTTTTTGTTTTTCTCCGCCGTAACGGTCTGCCCGTTCACAACAAATGTGGACATAAGCGTTTCCTTTCTTTTTCGTCTCTTATTTCTTACTTATCTCTTAAAAGCAATACTCCGGGGGCCCGTATATGCTGGGTCCCCGGCTTATTTTAAGCAGTATTATAGAAGTTTAGCCCAGAAGATAGCCGTGTTCCTTTATTACGGTGAGCATCAGGTCCTCGAGGTCGCCCAATCCGGTCTTGCCGTCAAGGGTGTATTCCTTGACCGCGCCGCCGAGACGTACCTTTACCTTGGGGCACTTGGTGCATACCACCATGAAGCCGTTGTTCTCGCTGTCCTCAAAGTCCTTCTCGTTGGCGAAGAGGGTAAACTTATCCTTATAAGGCCTGCCGTCGGTATAGGGGCAGAAGTGTGCGCAGTTGCCGCACTCGTTGCACATGTAGTCCACATGCAGTATCTGGCGCATCTCCTTCCCGGAGACCGCTATGGCCACGTTTGCCCTGTTGGGGCAGACGGATACGCAGCTCTCGCAGACGGTATTGCAGTTTATGCAGCGGTCCGCCTCGCACCTGCCGGGCATCTGGAGCTTCATCTTGCGCAGCAGCGCCTCCTCCTTGTCGGGCTTGGCCTCCTCGGGGATATCCGCAACTATCTCGCGTCCCGTGATATCCTCTATCACCCACTTCGCGTCGGCTATGGCGTCGGCTACGGTGGCGGGGCCGCGGCTCGCGTCGCCCACTACGTACACATCGCCGTATTTCTTATTGTCTTTCTTGTAGGCGTCGGCAGCTATGCCGTACCTGCCAAGCAGGTCCAGGTCTACCTTCTCGCCCACGGCGGCGATTACGGTATCCGCGTCCACCTCAACGGTCTCGCCGGTCTCCACGGGTACGCGGCGGCCGGAAGCGTCCTTATCGCCCAGCTTCATCTTATTGCATATAAGCTTGCCGTTTGCCTGCTTTACGGGGGAGGCCAGCTCCATGAACTCCACGCCGTCCTCTATCGCAAGCTCCAGCTCCTCCAAATCGGCGGGCATATACCTGCGGTTGCGGCGATATACAAGCGTCACCTTCTCTACGCCCTCGGCGCGCTTTGCGGCGCGGGCTGCGTCCATTGCGGTGTTTCCGCCGCCGACTACCGCCACGTTCCTGCCCAGCTTCAGCTCGCCGCCGTTCTTAAAGGCATACAGGAAGTCGATAACGTTCATCACGTTGCCCTCGATATTGAGGCGGCCCTTCTTTTCTGCGCCGCAGGCAAGCACTATGTAGTCAAAGCCCATGGCCTTAAGCTCCTTCACATCAGGAGCTTCCTTGCCCATCACGAACTCTGCGCCGGTCTTCTTTATGAGCGCCACGTCGTTATCAATGGCATCGTCATCAATACGGAAGCCGGGGATCACATTGCGTACTATTCCGCCAAGGGTCTCGCGCTTTTCAAATACGGTGGCCTGAAGACCGTGCTTCTGGGCGTGGTAGGCAGCGGCAAGTCCTGCGGGGCCGCCGCCTATAATTGCGACCTTCTCACCCTCGCGGCTCATCTCGGTTATAGCCAGCAGCTCCTCGAACGCGCCCTCTGCCGCCTGAAGCTTTGTGCCGCGGATATTCACGGGACACTCGTAGTGGTTGCGCATACACTTATCCATGCAGTGATGGGCGCATATAGTACCGGTGATAAAGGGCAGGGGGTTCTTTGCGGTTATAACCTGCAATGCCTCAATGAACAGGCCCTTGCCGCACAGCTCTATGTATTCGGGTACATCCTGACCGAAGGGGCAGCCGCTCTTGCAGGGGGCCCTGAAGCAGTCTATCAGCGGAAGCTCCTTGCCCTTGCCCATCTTCCTGTCCGGCGCTTCCTTTATGGGCTTAATATAGTGGAAATTGGAGGGGGCATCCGCGGAGAGCCTGGCCACGGCCTCATAGTCCACGCCGGCGAAGGGCTTGAACTCGCACCCGTCAAGCAGGTTGCCCAGCTGCACCATGCGGCCGTATCCGCCGGGCTTCAGTATGGTGGTAGCCATGGTTATGGGCCATATGCCCGCCTCAAACAGCTGCTTTATGTTGAAGAAGTCTGCGCCGCCGCTGTAGGATATGCGAAGCGCGCCCTTGAACTCGTTTGCAAAACGGTTGGCCATCTCTATGGTAAGGGGATACAGAGCGCGGCCGCTCATGTACATCTCCTCGCTGGGCAGTTCGTTTGCCTTTACGTCCACCGGGAAGGTGTTGGAGAGCTTCAGCCCAAACTCCAGGCCGTTCTTTTCCGCCAGCTCCTTGAGCCTGTGGAACATTGGAACGGCATCCTTATACTGGAGATCCTCCCTGAAGTGCCTGTCGTCAAAGGCGATATAGTCATAGCCCATGGAGTCGAGCCTTGAGCGTGCGAACTCATAGCCCAGTATTGTGGGATTGCACTTTACGAAGGTATTGAGGTGCTTTTCGGTTATGAGGTAGGAGGCTATGGCTTCTATCTCGTTTGGGGGGCAGCCGTGGAGGGTGGATACTGTCACGCCGTCGCAGATGCGGGAGGGAGTCGCCCTGATGTACCCGTCAAGCTCGGGGAACAGCTCGCAGCCCACCTCCATGCACTCCCTGAATATGGGAGTGTTGGAAGCGTCCCTGATGCCCTCGATGAACTTATCCATCTTCGGGGTCTTTATGCCCGCCAGGTCGTAGCCGACGCTTGCGTTGAACATGAAGCCGTCCTCTGCGCCCAGGCCGTAAAGCCTGCTTATTATGCGTATTGCGAACCAAGCCTTGACGTACTCGTCAAAGGCCTGGGGAACATACAGCTCGGTGGACCACTCGCAGTTGTAGCCCTCGTCCTTGGTCCATATGCAGGGGCGGTTGATGCAGGCGGCAAGGTCGTCGCCGTCCATCTTCTGTACAGTCTTGAGCTCAAAGAAGCGGGCGCCGGCATAGTATGCGGCCACTATATTCTGTGCAAGCTGGGTGTTCGGGCCTGCGGCGGGGCCGAAGGGGGTCTCCAGCTTTTCTTTGAACAGGGGAAGGGTCTTGCCGTTCTTTTTTACATAGGGCGCGTTTACGCCGAAGACGGTGCCGAAGTTGTCGTGCTCCTCCTTTATCCAGGTCATAAGCTGCTTAAAGGGTATGGGAGTCATTCTTTCGCTCATGATTTACACCTCCGTATGTATTATTCTCTTTTAGCCGTTCAGCCTGCTCCAAAGCTTCTTTGAAGCTTCCATGGTGCGGGCGTTCATGGCCTCCTCGTCTATGCCGATGAGCTGGCGATCCTTCATGAGCAGCTTGCCGTTGCACATGGTAGTCTCGCACTGGCGGCCTGTCATGCCGAATATCATATGGCCGTCTATGTTAGCATCGGAGAAGGGAGTGAAGCACTTATAGTCCATGACGATAACGTCGGCGGCGGCGCCGGGCTTGAGTATGCCGAGAGGCGCGTCAAAGTACTTTGCTGCGATTTTGCGGTTGTTCTTAAAGAGCATATCGGTGACCTCGCACCATGCTACGTTTGGCATGCAGGCGTTGTGGCGCTGTATTATCAGGGCGACCTTCAGGCTCTCCAGCATATCGAAGGTATAGCTGTCGGTACCCAGGCCAACGGTTATGCCCTTCTTTATCATCTGCAGCACGGGCGCGCAGCCTACGGCATTTCCCATGTTGGATTCGGGATTGTTGCATACCATTGTGCCGGTCTCCCTGATAATGTCCATCTCGGCGGGATTCACGTGTATACAGTGGCCCAGAATGGTCTTGGGACCGAGTATGCCGTTGTTCAGCAGGCGGTTCACGCTTCGGGTGCCGTAATTGTAGGCGGTATCGTAAACGTCGTTCATGCCCTCGGACACGTGTATATGGAATCCGGTCATGCCGTTGTTTTCCTTTACCATTTTCTCAAAGGTCCTGTCGGATATGGTGAAGAGGGCGTGGCCGCCGAACATTGCGCTTATCATGGGGTTCTTCTCCCTGGCGCAGTGGCGTATGAAGTCGCCGTTCTCCCTGATGGCCAGGTCGCACTTCTCCTCCCCGTCCCGGTCGCTGACCTCATAGCAGAGGCAGGCGCGGACGCCCAGTTCCTTGGCTACTTCCTCAATGGTGAAAAGGCTGCCGGGTATTTCGCAGAAGCTGGCGTGATGGTCGAACAGAGTAGTGCAGCCGGTCTTTATGCTGTCTATGAAGGTGGTGTATGCGCTGTAGCGGGTCCCTTCCAGATCCAGATTGCGGTCTATGGCCCACCACATGCCATCCAGTATCTCATAGAAGTTGGTGGGGTTGTAGCCCTTTATAGAGAGACCGCGGGCAAGGGCGGAATAGATATGGGAATGCACGTTTATGAATGCGGGCATTATTACGTTGCCTTTAGCGTCTATGAACTCCGCATCGGGGTACTTTGCCTTTAGGGCTGCCGTCTCGCCCAGCTCTATTATTTTGGTTCCTTCTACGACTACGCCGCCATTTTCTATATAGGGCATTGCATCGTCCCTGGTTATAACCTTACCGTTCGCTATGAGATACATATTTTTCCTCCTCTTTTTAAGAATGCCTGATGACTTATAATGATAAAAACGCGCCGACTAAAACGATTTGTTTTAAGCCCGCGCGCGAAGCACTTCCTTACAGCTTCCGATATGCCTTACTGTTTGTGCTATTATTTTATCATGCTTAACATCGTATAGGCAATAGCTTTTTTGCCCTATGACCAAAAATTTTTCAGCCGGAAACAAAATCTTTTTCGCTTTTGCCCCGCGCCAATGTATGGTATAGTAAATATATCTTTGTTTTGCCGTTATCTGGCGGCGTTTCAGGAGGAATAAATGCAGAATCTCACCGTAGGTCTTCTAAAGCGCATAGCCGCTGCCATAGCCGCACAGTTCGGCAGCAACTGCGAGGTCGTAATATACGACCTCACCTGCGAAAGCCCGGAGGATATGATACTTTACATAGAAAACGGCCATGTTTCAAGGCGCAGCGCCAATGCCGGCCCCAGCCATGTAGTTCTTGAGGCCATGCGGGACGGACGCAAGGATATCCCCGACCACTACAACTACCTTACCAAGACCCACGACGGCCGCATTCTCCGCTCCAGCACGGTATACATAAAGGACGAAAAAGACAAGGTCACAGGCATATTCGCCATAAACTACGACATGACTGAGCTTATGATGACGCAGTCCGTCATAAACGCCATAGTACAAAACAACCCGGGAGGGGAACCGGAGCGCATACCCACCAACGTGAACGAGCTGCTGGACGATCTCCTCGAGCAGTCGGTACAGCTCATAGGCCGCCCGGTTGCCATGATGAACAAGGACGACAAGGTTAAGGCCATACGCTTCCTCAACGATGCGGGCGCCATGCTCATAACCAAGAGCGGCGACAAGATAGCCAAGTACTTCGGCATCAGCAAGTACACCCTATACTCCTATCTGGATATCGCCAACCAGTGATATTTACCCAAGCAAAAAAGCGGGCGCTGTGCCCGCTTTATCTATTTCAATTTTCCATCTGCTTCCCCATGAAGTTGGCGGCGGTCTCGCATACCTTCAGCTCGGTATCACCTACCATATCCCCCGGCTCCCGGCTTACCATCACTACCGCGCCTATTGCGTCGCCGGCGCAGAGTATCGGTACTATCACTTCTGCAGTGTATTTCTCAGGATCCTCGCCGTCTATTATGCCCTGCATCTCACACTGCCCCTTGTTTATCACCAGCTTTTCCCTCTCCTTCATGCAGCGTTCCACGTCCTCATGTATGGGCCGCTCCATAAGCTCCTTTTTACTGCCGCCGGATACCGCTATTACGGTATCCTTATCGCATATAAGCGTGGTGCGGTTGAGGGATTGATGCAGCGATTCCGCGTATTCTCTGGCAAAATCCCCCAGCTCGCCTATGGGCGAGTATTTTTTGAGTATTACCTCCCCTTCCCTGTCCGTGAATATCTCAAGGGGGTCGCCCTCCCGTATACGCAGCGTCCTCCGTATCTCTTTGGGTATAACTACCCTGCCCAGCTCGTCTATTCGCCTCACTATTCCTGTCGCTTTCATGGTTCCTCCTGTGGTGTGGTAATCTTTGCTTTGTTTTCATAGTATCCGCAGCTTTTCCAAGGGTATGCAAGACTTTGCCATGGTGGATTTTGCCATGTTTTCACAACTCAGCGCCCGCGCTTGTGCTATAATGAAGGCAGAATAATGCACGGAGGTCTAACGTATGGCAGGGGATACCGTTCGCCTTTACACCCGGCAAAACGACAAGACGCTGCTGATGCTTGAGCACGGCGGCAGGATACTTAACCAGCGCGTATATGTACAGCTCCACTTCGGAGACATGGCAAAGCACTATCTCGACTGCTATGACTGGTTCGCCCGCGAGGCTGCAAAGCTCGTGCCTAAGCCCGATTATGCGGAGCTTCCCATATGGTGCGCAGTTGAGGCCGGCCGCTGCCTGCCCCCCGAACCCGGCACCGTAGTATACGTGGTGGATATCCCGAAGGAAAAAGTGATATACTTCGACGACGGCAAGTGGAACTATGTTTTGAACCACCACTACCTGCCAGCCTCGCCCGATGACGAAAAGGCCTACAAGAAGCACCTTGCCGACTGCGGCTTTACTAACGGCTTTGAGTTTTTTGAGGGACGCTACGCCAATAAATTTCCGTACGAGATGCGCCGCATAGAAGAAAGCTGGAGCCGGGTGTTCGATGTGAACATGGCCTCCCCTACCCTCTGCGGCAACATATGGGAAATACCAAAAGAAAGCATAGTCCGCATAGTGCGGCCCGGCGAACGGGTCACAGAATAACATATATATAAAGGAGTACACAATGGAACTCAATACTGCACTGCAAAAGCTCAAGGAATACGAAAGGCGGGGCTTTGCCCTGTACCATGCTTCAGGGCTCATGTACTACGACGGCGCGACGACGGCCCCCAAGGGCTCTGCGGGGGTACGCGCCATAACCTTGGGCGAGCTTTCCCGCATAAGCTATGAGCATACCACCGCTAAGGAATCCATCGAAATGCTGGAATGCCTCATGGCGCATTCCGACGAGCTCGACCCCGTGACCCGCCGCAAGGCCAGCGAGCTTTACAGGGATTACGAGCGTACCCACAGGGTACCCATCGAGGAATTCGTGGCCCACCAGCAGCTTTGCAGCGAGGCGGACAGCGTATGGCACGAGGCAAAGGTGAAGGACGACTTTTCCATGTTCGAGCCCTACCTCCAGAAGATGTTCGACAGCACGAAGCGCATGGCGCTCTATATGGAGCCGGACAAGCGCCCCTATGATACCATGCTGGATAACTTTGAGCGCGGCCTTACCGCATCAGCCTGCGACGCTTTCTTCGATACCCTCAAAAAGCGCCTCGTACCGCTTATGCACAAGGTCGTCGAGCATGGCGACAGGGTAAACGACGCGCCCCTTCGCCAGAGCTTCCCCATTGCAAAGCAGAAGGAGCTTTCGAGTTACCTCATGGACGTGATGGGCATCGACAGGGATCACTGCATACTGGGGGAGACCGAGCATCCCTTCACCACCGACTTTTCCAAGTACGATGTGCGTATAACCACACACTACTATGAAAACAATTTCGCCGCCTCCCTGTATTCCGTAATACACGAGGGCGGCCACGCGCTGTATGAGCTGCATACCGGCGACGAGCTGGCCTGCTCGAATCTCGGCCGCGGCGCGTCCATGGCGATGCACGAGAGCCAGTCCCGCTTCTATGAAAATATAATCGGCAGAAGCTGGGAGTTCTGCAGCCTCATCTTCCCCTTTGTAAAGAAGGAATTCAGCCCGCTGCTTGACGGCGTATCCGGCGAGGAGTTCTACCGCATGATAAACAAGTCCTCCCCCTCCCTCATACGCCTGGAGGCGGACGAGCTTACCTACTGCCTGCATATAATGATACGCTACCAGCTCGAGCGGGCCATGATCGACGGCAGCATCACCGCGCACGACCTTCCCCATGAGTGGAACAGGCTCTATAAGGAATACCTCGGCGTGGACGTGCCCTCGGATAAGCTCGGCGTCTTGCAGGATTCCCACTGGGCAAACGGCAACATAGGCTACTTCCCCTCCTATGCCATAGGCTCCGCCTACGGCGCGCAGTACTACAAGGAGATGAACCGCGATTTCGACGTGAAGGCGGCCTTAAGCGCGGGCGAGCTCTGCAGAATAAACCGCTGGATGGAGGATAAGATCTGGAAATACGGCTGCATGAAGGATCCCATGGCGCTGTTCGAGTCCGTCTGCGGCAAGTTCGACCCCACCTGCTATGCCGATTACCTCGAGAACAAGTACTCTGAAATATACGGCCTGTAAAAGCGCATTGCAAAAGCGCCCCGAAAAAATTCGGGGCGCTTTGCAGCTGCTCAGATCAGTTGAGCCTTACTTCCTTGGCAGTCTCGGGCAGGAAGCAGCCCTTGAGGTCGTACTTGTTATAGCCGCTGTAATCGGACAGCATACGGCCCTCGAGGCCATAGCTTCGGATAAAGCGCTTTCCGTCAACGCTGGTCCAGTTCTCCAGATCCCAGGTGAGGTAGCCGTCCTCGTCCGTCTTCTTCTCGGCGAATATCAGGTCTACCTGACGGTTATGGTTGGCGATAAGGTCGACCAGTTCTTCAGTAGTTAGGTCCTTTTCCACCTTTTCTATAACGTCATTTACCTTCATATCATATCTCCCTTAGCCAACATACCCGGCCTTCTTGAGTATCTCAAGAGCCTTTTCGTGGTTGGCTTCGCTCATCATTACCAGAGGACCGGTGCAGCCCATGCCGGATTCTGCGTAGATGCCTGCCTTCCAGAGGGCCTGTACCGCGTCCTCAAGATCCATGACCTCGATGCCGGGGATAGAGGCTGTGCAGGGCTCCGCGGGGGGAGCGGTCACCGCCTCGGCCTCGGCCGCGGGCTTGGCGGCCGCCTTGCGGGCGGCCAGTATCTTGGACAGGCCGGCCTTTTCGGCCTTGGCAAACTCCGCCCTGGCAACATCGAATACCTTGCCCCGGATGAGCTGTGCTGCGTATTCAAGGGCGTTGGCTATTACCGGCGCGCCGGAAGCGCGGGATACGATCATGATAAGCTTGTCGTAGCCCTCTCCTATGCCGGGGCCGTAGCCGTATCCGGAGGCCTCGAAGCTGCCGCCGGTGGTGAAGCTGGAGAGCATCTTTACCATGACGTTGCCCGTGAGGGAATCCATCACCATTACGTCGGGAGTGCCCTGCAAAACGTCGTTGCCCCGCATGACCGCGCCGCCGTCCGCCCTTGCGGATTCTGCAAACTTAAAGTCGTAGCCGTTCTTTTGAAGCTCCTTAAGCGCCATCTCGGTCTGGCGTGCGCCGTCCACGTTGAGTATGCCCAGTGTGGGCTCCTTTACGCCGCAGGCCTTGGCCGCTATAATGCCGTAAACCGCGTTCTTTATCATGCCCTCTATGCGGTCGGCGCTGCTGGTTCCCGTGGTGTTGGCAACGAACATCTCCTTGCCCTTAGCCGGGGTTACTACGCGGCCCACGGTGGATACGCCGATGGGGAAGGGGAAATGCATGGTGACCGCGCCGTCCACCTCGCCCTTTTCCACCATCTCCTCCATCTTCTTGTGGCCTTCCTCGTCGTCTGCCACATGTATTGTGGTTATGCCTTCATGCTCCAGAGAGCCTATGTAATATACGTCTACGCCCCGGGCCGCTGCCATGACCGCAGCCTGCATGGCGTTCTCTTCGCCGTGCTCGCTGCCCATGCCGGTAAGGGCTATTCTGGGCTTAACGCCGAAGCTGCCGCTTTCCAGGCCTTCCGCCATTTCCATAAAGGCCTTGGCGATTATCTTTTTCTCCATGCTCATGGGTTTACCCCCTTTACTCTTCTTCGCTTGCGAGGAGAGCGGCTGCAAACTCCTTCATGGACTTGGCGATCATCTTCTTGATTTCTTCCTCACTTACGCCCGCCGCCTTCTCTGCGCCGGAGTTGGCCTGGATAACGAAGGATACGCCGTCGAACAGGTTGGTCATGCGGCCGAGGAACAGAGATCCCTTGCCTATTACCATTACCCTCTTCATCTTGCCGTCCATTATGGCGTTGCGCACATGGCCTATGCAGGGTACTCCGCTGGGAATATGTCCCTGAGTGGGAGCCCAGCCGGTAAAGCCGTGCTCAACTGTGAACTTGGCCAGATCTGCCTTCTGAAGGTCACCTTTCTTTACGGCGAGGGCGGCTATCATCTTATAGTTGGCAAGAGGTACGTCTCCTGCGCCTGCGGGCTTGGTTATATCAGGGTTCTGCATCTCGGGGGAGAATTTGTCGATGTCAGTGACCTTGAGGCCGTTCCTATCCAGGGGATCGGTCACAAGGGAGCCTATTACGGCCTGGGGGGCGGAGCCGGTGCCCACGCTGTGACGGCCCAATATGTTCAGGTTGATCTCTGGGCTTACGCCGTCGTCCTGAGTGACTATTACGGAGAACCCGCCCAGCATATCCTCAAGTATGGGCAGGCCCTTCTTAACGTGATCCTTGCCGTTCATGCCAAGCTTTGCGGTGCAGCCGCCGGCGGTCACGGCAACGGTCTTATATGCGCCGGAAGCCACGAGGGCTGCTGCCTCTATCATGGCGTGGGCGGGCGCGGCGCAGAAGCCGCGGCAGTCGGAGCCGGTGGCATTGCTGAGACCGGCTATCTCAGCCGCCGACTTTGCGAAGTTGCCGCCGCCGCGCTGGTTCATATCGCCGCAGGCCTCTTCTGCGCAGTCTATCACATATTCTACATCCTCTTTTGCTATGCCGGCATTCTTTACTGCCGCAAGAAGCGCAAGAACGCTGGAAGCCTTATCCGCGATGTTCTCGTGCATTACATGGGCGGATAAGTTGACGTCTATGTCATGGGCGCGCTTTACGCAGCCTACCAGCTTGTCGTGGTGATACAGTCCCTCGCTGTGCTCCTCTGACACCAGCCGCTCTATTTCGGAGAGCTCTATGCCGTCGTTCACGCGGGCCATTACGGTCTCGTCGATGAGGGGGTTTTCCGCAAGCTTCGCCTTGTTCTCCGCTACGAAATCCTTGTCAAGATATACCAGCTCAAACACATCGCAGGCCTGCATGAGAAGAAGGAACTCCTCCTGAGGCATCATCTGACCGAACTGACCGAAGCGGCCGTTCTTGGGGCATACCTTGTCGCACCAGGGCTGGGGTACTTCAGCAAGCTCATCGGGGGTGACGTTGCCGATATAGACCTGGTTGGGATAGTAGGAAAGCACGTCCTCAAAGCTCCTTATATGACCGGGCAGCTCCTTAAGGTATTCGCTTTCGGGGTTCACTATGCGCTCGGTGGTCTGGGTGGTGCCGTTATGAATGACCATATCCGGGGTGTGTACCAGAATATAGCCCGCTCCTTTGATTACGCTTTTCATTGCTTTGCTCCTTGCTTTTATTTTATATATAAAAGAAATAATAACTTTATTCTAAAAAAGGAGGCGGTAGGACAAAGCTATCGCCTCCCCGTATGCGTTACTTGTCGAGATACTTGCAGTACTGCTCCCTGATAGCGCTCATCTCATTGATGATATCGTCAACATCGAGGACCATCTCCATCATGCTGACCTGCTCGTCATAAACAGCGGGATCGAATTCTGCCTTTACCTCAGGCTCACATACGTGATAAACCGTAAGTCCAAGCTGGACTCCTGTCAACGGACCTGCGTAGGTGGGGTCACCGTTGGTGACCGTCTCAGCAGCGAGTCCGGAAGCCTCGCCTTCAGCTGCGCCCAGGAGAACTACTACGTTCTCGGGGCCATACTGCTCGGCGAATTCCTTGACGCGCTTCTGGTTTTCCAGATCCATTGCGCCTGCGGCCGTTCAGACAAAGCACTCGGTGGAGGAGAATACTACCTCTGCGCCAGCGGATTCAGCGCAGGCAGCTATCGCCTGTCCCGGTATACCGTCGCGGTCGCCTATGATCACGCATTTCTTACCGGCTAAAATGCTCATTACCTTATCTCCTTTCTCAAAATTTACCTATATAGACAGCCCTTTGGGGCTACCTAACGCTTTTGTGTGTACGCGATCAGGCGTACTTCTTTATCATGGCCTCTACGTTCTCCGGAGTGGCGTCGTCCTTAACACAGGAATCGATCATTTCGCCGTTTTCGTATACTGCGATAACGGGCAGGCCAAGTATCTTCTGGCTGATGGCCAGACGGCGGGCTTTAGTGGTGTTGAGGGCGCAGAACTTGAGAGTTGCGCCGTACTTCTCTGCAAACTCGTGTACATGGGGCATGAGGGCAGCACAGGGTACGCAGCCATCGCCATAAAAGTCCACTACTACCTTACCGGGAGCCTGAAGCACTTCTGCTTCGAACGTGGTCTTATCTACTTCCAGCATGATTTTTTATCTCCTTGTATTTATTTTTAGTTTAAATCAGCTATGTACTTTTCAGCCTGCATCGCGGCTATTGCACCGTCTGCAGCTGCGGTGACTACCTGACGGAGGGACTTCTTGCGGATATCCCCTGCGGCGAACACGCCCTCAATGTTGGTGTGCATGTTGTCGTCGGTCAGGATATAGTTATTCTCCATATCTATTATGCCCTGGAACAGATCGCTGTTGGGCAGCAGGCCAATGAAGCCGAACAGGCCGAATATGCCGTCGTCCTCGTCCGCCTCGATAGTGGTCAGTTCCCCGGTCTTGGTGTTCTTTACGATCATCTTGCTCAGCATTCCGTCGCCGTCCACTTCTTCAACGACGTGATCCCACATGAAATGAAGCTTTTCGTTCTTGAATGCCTTTTCCTGAATGGACTTGGCGGCGCGAAGCTCGTTTCTTCTATGTATAATGGTCACCTTGCGTGCGAACTTGGTAAGGTACATGGCCTCCTCAACGGCAGCGTCGCCTCCGCCGACCACATACACCTCGAAATCCTCGAAGAAGGCGGCGTCGCAGGTGGCGCAGAAGGAAATGCCCTTGCCTACGAACTGCTCTTCGTTCTTGCAGCCTATGGGACGGGGATGTGCGCCGGTGGCGATGATGACGGTCCTGGCCTCATATTCGCCCTTGGTGCCCACCAGCTTCTTGGTCTTGCCGGAGAAGTCCACGGACTTTATGGTGTCGCTCACTCTCTCGCAGCCGAACTTCTTGGCCTGCTCGGTCATCCTCGCGATGAGGCTGGGGCCGGATTCGCCCTCAAGCTGCTGGCCGGGGTAGTTCTCGATCTCGTTGGTGATGGCGATCTGGCCGCCGTCCTGACCCTTCTCTATTATAAGGGTGGACAGTCTGCTGCGTCCGGCGTACAGGCCGGCGGTAAGTCCTGCCGGGCCCGCTCCCAGTACTATTACGTCGTATATTTTGCTCATAACAAGTACTCTCCTTGTTTAATAGTCGCTTTCATGCAGTCATCCGCGCCTTAATCAATACGTTCCGCGCGCAATCACTGTTATTTCAAATATGAAATCTAATCCGTTTATCATTATAAGGCCTTACGTCAAATAAAACAAGTGACACTTCTGCCTTATTGTTCATATTTGCATATAAAAATCAGGATTTTGTTCAAAATTTTGTTTACCGCCTTTTCCGTTGAGAGACAGCGCCCCTTCGAGCAACCCTCTCCCGATTCTCTGAGGGAACCGGGAGAGGATCCAGCGATTATACTATTTATAGTATATTGATCAGACCTCGAAGATGGTCTGGCCGGTGACCTCGGTGGTCAGGGCCTCAAGGGCGCGGTTGACCAGCTTCTTGCGCAGAGCGTACTCTTCGTCATGGGAGAGGCTGGGGTTGCCCAGGGGGTGAGGTATGGCGATGGTGGGAACTATACGGTTCGCACCAACGGTCATGGATATAGGAGTTACAGTGCACATATGAACTACGGGGATACCCGCACGCTCGATTTCCTTTACCATCGTTGCGCCGCAACGAGTGCAGGTGCCTCAGGTAGAGGTCATAATTACGCCGTCAACGCCGGCCTTTTTGAGCTTCTGTGCGTACTCGGCGGCGAAAGCCTTCGCGGATGCGACGGCGGTGCCGTTACCGACGGTGGCATAATACAGGTTGTGCAGCTTGCCGATCTTGCCCTCGCGCTCAAACTCGCGCATTACGTCTACGGGCAGCACGCGGTTGGGGTCATCATTGGCGTATACGGGATCGTAACCGCCGTGAGCGGTCTCGTGATCGGCGGAGGAGAGCTTATCGAAGCCGTCCAGGCTGTACTCGCCATAGTGGGAAGCGGAGGAGGACTCAATGTGGTCGGGGTTGCCCTTGGGAACAATACCGCCGGAGGTGCACAGGGCGATGGTAGCCTTGCTCAGATCCTTGATGGCGGGATTGGGGGCCACGCGGTCAAAGGAGGGCATGGGATACTCGGTCACGAAGTGCTCGCCATTGAGCTTCTTGAGCAGCATATCTACGGCACGCTTGGAGCCGCGCTCCTTCTCGAAGAAGTTCTTACGGATGCCGTTGGGCATATAGCCTTCCTCACAGGAAGCGCCTATTTCCTCGCCCTTCATGAGCTTGAGAGCCAGCTTTGCCATGCCGGGAGCAGCCTTGCGCATACCGGCGGCGCTGTTGGCGGTCTCATATATGAGGACCTTGTTCTTCAGGTCTGCGCCGGGGTTCTCGATGTACATACCGGTAAGAACGGGGATGCCCAGCTCTTCCTGTACCGCGAGGGCTACGTTGGCGCAGGCATAGCCGTAACGGCCTGCGTTGAAGGCGGGACCCGCGATGAACATATCGGGCTTCTCGGCCTTGACCCACTCGAGGATCTGAGCCTTGGCGTCCTTTTCATGCTCCGCATAGTAGGAGTCGCCGCAGATGATTGTCTTTACGATTTCAGCCTCGCCCTTCCATGCCTGATTGAAAGCCATGCCGGGGCCTACAAAGCCCTCACGAATCTCGGGGGCTATGTGAGCCATTTCCTCGCCGCCGATGTTGGCGAAGAACTGGTTGATGTAATGAACTACACGATAACTCATGGATTTGGCCTCCTTCCTTATTACCTTGCGCTGAGATAGCCGAAGCCCATCTCGTTGGTAGCGCCGGTGATGACCTGTATCTCGGCCTCGATGGTGCCGTCAGGACGCAGGGAACCCGCATGGCTTCCGGCTATCCTGTCGATATCCTCCAGCGTGCCGATGACCTTGTCCATCTTGGGCAGGATTATTACCTGGTTGGCATTGCCGCCGGTAACTACCGCGTCTGCCAGAGGATCGGCGTCTGCCAGGGACTGGGACTTGCCGTCCTGACCGGCATACTCGTCGGTGATGATGGTGGTCTTTACGCCCTGAAGCTCGATCTTCTTGGTGTTCATGATAAGGTCGGTATCGGGATTGCCGAAGCCTTCCTGAGATACGATAACGCCGTCAAGATCCAGCAGGCGGCAGAGCTTTGCCGTCCAGTCGGAGGAGCGCATCTTATCAGCCAGGTATACGTTCTCATTGGTGATGATATTGCACACGTAGTTGATGGTCTTGCCGTGCTGCTCAAACAGGTCTGCCACCACGGGGTTGTTCTGATGATGATAAGTGGTGTTCTTATCGCAGGCAGAGACGCAGTTGCCGCTGATGATAGCGCCATCCATGGTCTCGGTGGGGTTGATGATGGTGGTAAGGCTCTTCTTGGCGTCTACGCCGTATACGTAGGTGTCATGGAGCAGGCCCTGGCTCTGGAGCATATGGACATACGCTACACGGGGCAGGTCGGGCCACTTCTGCATGCCTTCCTTGATGCCGAGGGTCTCGTATTCCTTGGTGGAATCGGGAGTCACATTGCGGCCCAGCTCGCCGATATAGGTGGCGGCGCGGAGGCCGGCGATGCGCACGGCGTGCTCATACTCATGCTGATGTACGCCCGCTACAGGCTCACATACCAGTACCAGGTTCAACAGCTTGGAGAAAGCGGTGTAGTCGGCGCCGGGGCCGGTCATGTCGATAACGCCCTCCTGGAAGCCAACGATCTTACCGGCGGTAACGACTGCCATGCCGCGGAGCACATGAGTCTTGCCGGAGCCTACGGTGTCTACCTTGGCGATGACGCCGGGGAATTCGCCGCCGGGGCCTTCTACCTTGACACGGGGTTCGATTACGTCCTTGACCGGGGTTATGCGAACGCTCTCGCCGGGTTTGGCAATGTCAAAATGAGCGTCCTTTACGCAGGCCTTAACGTCGTCGTCTTCGAAAACGAAATTCTTGGCCTCGTCAGCGTTTACGAAGAGAATGCCGTTTTCAAGCTTTGATTCCTTTGAGAATTGAATGTCCTTGATCTCTATGAATCCAAGTTCCAATTTCAAAGAAAACACCTCCTTTTCTTATTCTTATTTTGGGAATGATGTTCTATTTTGCTAAACCCGCCGCCGCGTCAAATTCCATGGCGCCTGCGATCAAGGTATAGTCAACCAGTTGAAAATCCTTCAAAAGCTCATCTGTAAGTATGCGCTTTTTAGGGGGGAATTTATCATAGGCTATGATGCTGTTGGACATCATCTCCGCCTGCTCCGCCGAAAAGGTGTGCGGGCTTTTCGATACCGCTATGGAGCGGTATATCGTCTCGTTAGGCTTTACGCTGCCCGCAAGCGGGTGGGTGTACAGGGTATGTCCTATGTATACCAGATCGCGTACCTTCACGAGCACGTCCCTATATCCGCCGTCTACGAATTCTATGGGATAGCAGTCGCCCATGCACTTTACCACAAGGGGATTATTGGTTATCAGCAGGTAATCATGACCGCTGCGCATTATTGCTCCCTTTCCGCCCCCCAAATAAAATACAGAGGGCTAACAACATACCGAATATGCTGCCTGCCCTCTGTTTATTAACCTGAGAGATTCCCTGTTTTTCATACCGTTACAGGTTGCTCCTTCGGTGCCCTCGCTTTCCAGAGTTCCGTCAGAACACAGTCTTTTCGCCTGAGATGTTCACAGCGCACCGGCAATGTGCGCCGCTTATTCCTTCGGCCTCCGCCAAGTTACGGCGGAATCTCCTGCATTCATCAACCGCTTTATATCATTCTCGACCCGCAGGCCCGATATCGATCCTTTTTTCTTTAGTCCTTTCCTTATCCCTTTTCCTGTTATCGTCAATCGGTATCATCTATTGATTTCGTCTATATTTTATATCGTTATCAAAGGTTTTGGCAATAGCTTTTTTATGTTTTATTGATAAAAAAGACTCATAAGTTTATTATCGCAGACGCGCCTGTCATCATTCCCGCTTATGGTTTTTTAGCTTTGTGCGGATACCGTCCGTCAAGCTGTATCAAAAGCTGTTGAAATGATCCCCCCTCCGATTTATAATTTTTGATTATGAGGTATTCAAATACAAAAACAGCCCGTTTCCTTTCCCGCCCCAACAGATTCGTAGCCATGGTGGCAATCGACGGAAAAGCCGAAGCGGTTCACGTAAAGAACACCGGCCGCTGCAAAGAGCTGCTTATACCGGGCTCCACTGTAGTGCTCACGAAGCCCGGCGGTTCTGCCAGAAAGACGAGCTACGACCTTATTGCAGTTTACCGGGACGGACAGCTGATCAACATTGACAGCCAGGCCCCCAACAAGGCCGCGGCGGAATACATATATACGCTGTATCCGGACGCGGAGCTTATAAAGCCGGAGTACTCCCACGGCGATTCCCGGCTGGACTTCTACATAGAACACGGCGGCGGAAAACCCGTATTAATGGAAGTCAAGGGAGTAACGCTGCTTGAGGGAGCCACGGCGTTGTTCCCGGACGCCCCAACGGAGCGGGGTGTAAAGCACCTGAAGCACCTCGCCGCCTGGGCAAGAGCGGGCTATGAGGCCTGCCTGCTTTTCATAGTGCAGATGAAGCTGGCAAAGCTTGTCATGCCCAACGACGTTACCCATCCGGCCTTTGGTCAAGCCCTGCGCGAAGCCGCGGCAGCAGGCGTCCGCGTCTGCGCGGTAGACTGTAAAGTGACTGAGGACAGCATGACCCCCGACGCGCCTGTGCCGGTGGTTCTGAACAGAAAATAATATTTTTAAAGGAGAAAGCTGCAAATGTCAAATGTGGGCATAATAGGTGGGGCGGACGGCCCCACCGCCATATTCGTTACCTCCGCCCTTCCGAGAATGCTCAACCCCTGGGGCATGGCTATAATACTGCTTATGATGATACCCAACGTGATATTCGCCCTCAGACACCGTAATATGGAGAACAGGTGCAAAAGCAGGTTCATCAACATACTTGAGCAGATAGGCCGCTACGGCTGCTTTATCCTGATGATAATCTGCATAGGTCTGGATAAGTTCGGCTTCGGATCGGTAGAGGATTTTCTTATATACCTCTTTGGCAGCGCTCTGCTGCTTCTCGCGTATTTTATCTTCTGGATACTCTACGGCAGATCCCCCTCCCGCAAAAAGGCTCTGGCCCTTGCCATAATACCATGCTGTCTGTTCCTGCTCTGCGGCGTAACGCTCAGGCAGTGGCCGCTGGTAGTATTCTCGATGCTTTTCTGCGTCGGTCACATCTGTGTGACCCTTTCAAACAACCCTAAATAGAGATCGTTTTTTTGCAATTACAAGACGAAAAATATTCATGGCTGAAATTTGAGCGGGGGCGCCGCCTGCGCCGTTTGTAATAAAAACATCAATATTTGTTGTGCTTTTGTGTATTTGCAAATTTTATGCTTTACAAACCTCTCCCGCCGCTACTACAATATTAGGGGGTGATAATCTGTCCTTTTATGCAAAGTTAACCGCATCACACTTCATTCGCCCCTAATAGTATCATATTTTTTAATAAGGAGCAGCGACAATGAGCAGACTTGACATCATGACGCCCAGTCGTTCCCAGACCGTCATTGACGGCCTTTACAGGGACGTTGAAAGGCGTATCGCTTCCAGCCCCCCGGGCCTTTGCCCTGTCGATCTCGCCCTCAGCTTTCTCAGGCTGTGCCATGCGCAAACCTGCGGCAAGTGCGTACCCTGCCGCATAGGCTTAGGTCAGCTTGCCACCCTTCTGGAGCAGGTCCTCAACGGGGAAGCTACCATGGAGACCCTATCCATAATCGAGCGCACCGCAAGGGTCATATATAACACTGCGGACTGCGCCATCGGCCGCGACGCCGCCCGCCTTGTATCCGACGGGCTCGCTGGCTTCCGGGACGACTATGAGGAGCACATACTGCACCACCGCTGCCTCGGCGGAATGCAGAACCCCGTGCCCTGCGTGGCTCTCTGCCCCGCCGGTGTGGATATACCCGGCTATGTGGCTCTTGTCAAAAACCGCCGCTATGCGGATGCAGTCAAGCTTATCCGCAAGGACAATCCCTTCCCCTCCGCCTGCGCTTACATATGCGAGCATCCCTGCGAGGCCCGCTGCCGCCGCCGCATGATAGACGATGCAATAAACATACGCGGCCTGAAGCGTTACGCCGTAGATCACGCCGGCGACGTGCCCAACCCCTCCAATGCCCAGCCCACCGGCAAGACCGTAGCCGTTATAGGCGGCGGCCCCGGCGGACTTTCCGCAGCATACTATCTCTCCCTCATGGGCCACAGGGTGACCGTATTCGAGCAGAGATCAAAGCTGGGCGGCATGCTGCGCTACGGCATCCCCTCCTATCGCTTCCCGAGGGAGATACTGGATAAGGAGATCGAATCCATACTCTCTACCGGCATAGAAGTAAAGACCGGCATAACCGTCGGAAGCGACGTGAGCTTCGACGAGCTTAAGAACAAATATGACGCACTGTATATAGCCATAGGCGCCCACACCGACAAAAAGACCGGCATAGAGGGCGAAAACAGCGAGGGCGTGATGAGCGCCGTCGAGATGCTCCGCGCCATAGGCGACGACAGCCTGCCCGACTTTACCGGCAAGGAGATAGTCGTGATAGGCGGCGGCAACGTGGCCATGGACGTATGCAGAAGCTCCGTCCGCCTCGGCGCAAGGAAGGTATCCTGCGTATACCGCCGCCGTCAGGCCGACATGACCGCACTTCCCGAAGAGGTGGAGGGCGCGATAGCCGAGGGCGTAGAGCTCGTTACCCTCGCCGCCCCCGTCCGCATAGAGGCAGACAAAAACGGCCGCGCTACAGCCCTCTGGGCACAGCCCCAGATAATAGGCACTATAGACGCCGCCGGCCGGCCCCGCCCGGAAAAGGCAGCCCGCGATGAGATACGCATACCCGCCGACATAATCATTGTAGCCATAGGTCAGGGCATTGAGACTCACGGCTTTGAGCAGAGCAAGATATCCATAAAACGCGGCACCTTCATCGCCGAGGCCAGCGGTCAGATAGACAACATGGACGGCGTATTCGCCGGCGGCGACTGCGTTACCGGCCCCGCAACCGTTATCCGCGCCATAGCCGCAGGCAAGGTGGCTGCAGCAAATATAGACGAGTATCTGGGCTTCCATCACGAGATCAGCGTCGATGTCGTCGTGCCCGATCCCCAGCTCTCCAGCAACCCGCCTCACGGCCGCATCAACACCACAGAGCGCCAGGCCTGTGAGCGCAAGAACGACTTTACCTGCATCGAGTGCGGCATGACCGATGAGGAGGCCAACGCCGAGTCGTCCCGCTGCCTGAGGTGCGACCACTTCGGCTACGGAATATTCAGGGGAGGGAGGAAGAGCACATGGTAAACCTCAAGATAGACAACATACCGGTATCCGTGCCGGAGGGAACCACCATACTGGAGGCCGCCCGTTCCGTAAACATCGAGATACCCACGCTTTGCTACCTCAAGGGAATGAACGAGATAGCGGCCTGCCGTATATGCTGCGTGGAGCTTGTCGGTCACGACAGGCTGATCCCCGCCTGCGACAACGTAGTAGCGGAGGGGATGGAGGTGCTCACCAACAGCCACAAGGTGCGCGAGGCGCGCCGCTCCAATCTGCGCCTGCTGCTTTCCCATCACGACGTGAGCTGCACCAACTGCACAAGAAGCGGCAACTGCACGCTCCAGTCGCTCGCCAACGACTTCAATATGCGCGGCACGCATTACCCGAAGAAGCTCCTCATAGACAAGGCCGACATCACCGCGCCGCTCATAAGGGAGAACAACAAGTGCGTAATGTGTATGCGCTGCATACAGATCTGCGAAAAGGTGCAGACCGTGAATATATGGGATCTGCTCGGCACCGGCTCGCGGGCGATGGTTGACGTATCCCGCAACCGCAGGATAAAGGATACCGAGTGTACCTACTGCGGCCAGTGCATAACCCACTGTCCCACCGCCGCCATAAGGGAGCGCGACGACACCGGCAGGGTATACGACGCAATAGACGACGAGAATATCGTTACCGTAGTTCAGGTGGCTCCCGCGGTGCGCGCCGCATGGGCAGAGCGTTACGGCCTCGATGCCGAGTTCGCCACCCCCAGGCGCATGGCTGCGGCCCTCCGCCGCATGGGCTTTGACTATGTGTTCGATACCGACTTCACCGCCGACCTCACCATAATGGAAGAAGGCAGTGAATTTATAGAGCGCTTTACCCATAAGGATCAGCACAAGTGGCCCATGTTTACCTCCTGCTGCCCGGGCTGGGTGCGCTTTTTGAAGTCCCAGTATCCCGAGCTTACGGACAACCTCTCCACCGCCAAATCCCCTCAGCAGATGTTCGGCGCCGTTGCAAAGAGCTACTTTGCCGAGAAGATAGGCGTGGACCCCCACAAGATATTCGTGGTATCCGTGATGCCCTGCGTATCCAAGAAGAGCGAGTGCGCCCTGCCCACCATGAAGGACGCCTGCGGCGATCCCGACGTGGATGTGGTCATCACCACCCGCGAGCTGAATATCATGATGCGCGCCAACCACATCAACCCCGTGTTCCTGCCCGAGGAGGACTTCGACAGTCCATTGGGTACCGGCACCGGAGCCGCCGTCATATTCGGCGCTACCGGCGGCGTTATGGACGCGGCGCTGCGCTCCGCATACTACCTCATCACCGGCAAAAATCCTGATCCCGACGCCTTCAAATCCGTCCGCGGCATGGACGGCTGGAAGGAATCCGTATTCGAGATACCCGGCGCGGGCGAGGTGCGGGTAGCCGTGGCCAGCGGCCTCGGCAATGCGCGCAAGCTCATTCAGGCTATCAAGCGCGGCGAGGTGCATTACGACTTCGTCGAGATAATGGCCTGCCCCGGCGGCTGCGCTGGCGGCGGCGGACAGCCCATCGTAGACGGCTGCGAGCTGGCGGATGAGCGCGGCAGCGTCCTCTGGAGGCTGGACGCCAAGGATAAGCTCCGCTTCTCCCACGAGAACCCCGACGTGCTGGCGCTGTATAAGGAATACCTCACGGCTCCGCTGGGCGAAAAGTCCCATCACCTGCTGCACACCGACCATCACGGCTGGGATATGCCGACCATAGTAAAGAATTAGTGCATATAAAAGGCTCCGCTCTGCGGGGCCTTTTGTCATTTTTTGAAGGTGATTACCGGGGTGACGGCGACGGGATCTACTCGGCTTTTTCCTGCTTGCCGGATCCCTCGCTTATCTCCCCTCCCTTGTAATAGCACTTAATTATAAAATAGAGGAATAAAGCCGCCGTTACGCATATCACCTTTAATATTCCGTAATGCCACAGAGCATCGGAAATAAAAAGATAACTCGTTTGTAACTTCACAACAAGCAGGTACATCACTGATGCGATGGACAGCTCTATCATCAGGGTAAGAAAAGTGTACAGTGCATATTTCCTGTTTTCCATCTTCAATCCCTCCTTCCAATTATATTTATATTTTAAAAGAAACTAAATACATCTGTCAATTGATGGTATAATGTACCCGTCATCAATCAGCACGAAAGGCGTGTTTTTATGGATAACAAGCATAACGATAGGCGGATATTCGACCTTGCGATGCACACATGGCTGCGCTATGCCCTCGTATTCCTCAAGTGGCTGCTTTTGGCGGCCGTCATAGGCATGGCGCTGGGCTTCATAAGCACCGCATTCCACTACTCCGTGGATTTTGCGCAGGAGCTGCGGCTTGCATACCCCTGGCTCCTCTGCCTGCTGCCCGCAGGCGGCCTTATCATAGTATTCATTTACCGCGCCTGCGGCGTGAAGGACGACCGGGGCGCCAATGCCGTCCTTGAGGCCACAATAAACGGCGAGCCGGTTAAAAAGCGCGTGGCCCCGCTGATATTCACAGGCACGGTGCTTACCCATCTCTTCGGGGGCAGCGCGGGGCGCGAGGGCGCGGCGCTGCAGCTGGGCGGCAGCATAGCAGGGCTTTTCGGCGGCGTTTTTCACATAAAGCCGGGAGATGGCAGGGTGCTTACCATATGCGGCATGAGCGCCGCCTTCTCGGCTCTTTTCGGCACGCCCATCACCGCGGCTGTTTTCGCCGTGAGCGTAGCCAGCGCGGGCGCGGTTCAGTACGCGGCGCTTTTCCCCTCCGTGGTCAGCGCCTTTGCGGGCTTCCTCGTGTCCTCCACCCTGGGCGTGCCGCCCACCCGCTTTGAGCTGCTGGGCATACCCGCGCTGGAAGCCGCCCCCGTTTTACAGGTGCTTGCCCTGTCAGTACTGGCAGGCTGGCTTTCCCTCATATTCTGCAAGGCCATAGGCGGCGTGCATCGCCTTGCGGGCAGGGTAGAAAGCCCCTATTTGCGCCTGTTTTTAGGCGGCTGCACAGTCGCCGCCGCCTCGCTGCTGCTGGGCACACGGGACTATTGCGGCGCAGGAATGGACGTCATCGCCCGCGCGCTTTCGGGCAGGGCATAGCCCGCGGCGTTCATATTGAAGCTCCTCCTTACCGCCGTCACCATGGGCGCGGGCTTCAAGGGCGGCGAGATAGTCCCCTCCTTCTTCGTCGGGGCCACCTTTGGCTGCACTGCCGGCGCGCTCCTTGGCCTCGATCCCGCATTCGGCGCCGCTATGGGGCTGACCGCGCTGTTCTGCGGCGTGACCAACTGCCCCATCACAGCCATATTGCTTTCCGTGGAGCTTTTCGGCGGCGGTGCGCTCCCCTTCTTCGCCCTCGCCTGCGCCGCAAGCTACCTGCTTTCAGGATACAGCAGCCTTTACGGCTCCCAGCGCATAGTGCTGGACAAGTGGCATATAGGCGAATAAGGGACAAAGCTCAAAAAAGCGGCTTAAAAGCCGCTTTTTTTGTTAACCGCACACTATTGCTTCTTTTTGCAAAGGTATCCCTGATACATGAATATCCCCCCGGCGGCAATGGCGGCGGCTGTTATGAATATCACCGCCTTCATCGGCATTTTTCCGGCGTAATCCATAGCGTTGGTCAAAAAATGCCCAAAGGCATTGTGTTCCATTACCTGCATCACCGGCAGCAGCAAAAGCTCCAGCGCAAGCATTATCAATCCCGCGACCGCCGTTATAAAGCCTGTGCGTATGCGTTTTTCCGCAGCGTTCAGCCGGGCTATGGCGGCTATGCTCTCCTTTTCTCCAGCCGCAGCAGGTATGCTCCCGGCCCCCTTCAAAAGCTCGTCTGTGGATATGCCGAAAAGCTCGCTCAACGCGATTATCTTGGATATTTCCGGCGCCGCGTCGTTCAGCTCCCATTTTGATACCGACTGGCGGGAAACGTCGAGTTGCTCCGCCAGCTGCTCCTGCGAAAGGCCCGCCGCCTTGCGAAGCTGCTGTATCCTTTCGCCTACTGTCATTTCTTTCATTGCTCGAGTACTCCTTTGCGGTTTTGTTGGGTATAGCATACTCTATTTGGCGGCTATCGCGCCACCAATCATACTTGGAAAAAGCGCAACCGGAGGTTGCGGGGGCTTTCCGCCCGCCGCTTCCTTAAAAAAAGTGCCCCGGCAATTTCACCGGGGCCGTATTATTATTCGGCTTTATTCGCCCTTGCTCTCTGATACGGTGAGGTTCTCGCCGTCGTAATCCACGGTGAACACCGTGTCGGGGGCGGGGTCGCCTTCGATTATCTTGCGGGCAAGCAGCGTCTCAAGCTTGCTGGAAAGCAGCCGCTTCAGGGGCCTTGCGCCGTACTGAGGATCGTAGCCGGTCTCCGCAAGGTAGTTCTTCGCCCTGTCGGTAAGCTTCACGTCCAGCCTGCGCTCCTTGAGCCTCTTGCGTATATCCTCCAGCATGAGGTCGGTGATCTTGAAGATCTCCTCCTTGTCCAGGGGCTTATAGAACACTATGTCGTCTATCCTGTTGAGGAATTCCGGCCTGAAGCTCTGCTTGAGCAGCAGGTTCACCTGTGCGCGTGCCTCCTCGGTTATCCTGCCGTCCTTTATGCCCTCCAGTATGTAGCTGGAGCCCAGATTACTGGTCATGACGATGACGGTATTCTTGAAGTCCACCGTGCGGCCCTGGGAATCCGTTATGCGCCCGTCGTCCAGCACCTGAAGCAGTACGTTGAACACGTCGGGATGGGCCTTCTCCACCTCGTCGAACAGCACGACGCAGTAGGGATGGCGGCGCACGGCCTCCGTAAGCTGGCCGCCCTCGTCATAGCCCACATAGCCCGGAGGAGCGCCTATCAGGCGGGACACGGAGTGCTTCTCCATGTATTCGCTCATATCTATGCGCACCATGTTGGACTCATCGTCAAACAGGGCTTCCGCCAGAGCCTTGGCAAGCTCTGTCTTGCCTACGCCGGTAGGCCCTAAGAACAGGAAGGAGCCGATAGGCTTGTTGGGGTCCTTAAGCCCCGCCCGGGTGCGCAGTATGGCGTCGCAGACGGTCTGTACTGCCTCGTCCTGGCCTATGACCCGCTTATGCAGTATGCTGTCCAGGTGCAGCAGCTTCTCCCTCTCGCCTTCCATCAGCTTAGCTACCGGTATGCCGGTCCAACGGCCCACTATCTTGGCTATCTCCTCCTCGGTGATGCGGTCGCGGAGCAGGCCGTCCGCTTTGCCCTTCTCCATGTCCGCCTCCGCCTTGGCCAGCTCTTCCTTCAGCTTGGGCAGCTTTCCGTACTTGAGCTCTGCGGCCTTGTTGAGGTCGTAGCTCCGCTCGGCCTGCTGCATATCGGCGTTAAGCTGTTCTATCTCTGTACGTAGGGACTGAACCTTCTTTATGGCGTCCTTCTCGTTTTCCCACTTTGCCTTGAGCCCCGCGAACTCCTCGCGCTCGTGAGCCAGCTCCTTGCGGATATCCTCAAGGTGCTGCTGGGATATCTTGTCGCTTTCCTTGTTAAGGGCGGCTTCCTCTATCTCCAGCTGCATTATGTGCCGGCGCTTCTCGTCAAGCTCGGTGGGCATACTGTCCATCTCGGTGCGCACCATGGCGCAGGCCTCATCCACAAGGTCGATAGCCTTATCCGGCAGGAACCTGTCGCTTATGTACCTGTGGGAAAGTGTGGCGGCGGCTATCAGGGCGCTGTCCTGTATCTTTACGCCGTGGAACACCTCGTAGCGCTCCTTCAGCCCTCTCAGTATGCTTATGGTATCCTCTACCGTAGGCTCATCTACCATTACGGGCTGGAACCTTCTGGAAAGGGCGGGGTCCTTTTCGATGTACTTGCGGTACTCGTCCAGCGTGGTCGCGCCTATGCAGTGCAGCTCGCCCCTGGCAAGCATGGGCTTTAAGAGGTTGCCCGCGTCCATGCTGCCCTCGGTGCGTCCGGCTCCTACTATATTGTGCAGCTCATCGATGAACAGTATTATCCTGCCCTCGCTGCGCTTTACTTCATTAAGAACGGCCTTAAGCCTTTCCTCGAATTCGCCCCTGAACTTTGCGCCCGCAATAAGCGCACCCATGTCAAGGGAGAATATCTTGCGATCCTTCAGGTTTGCCGGCACATCGCCGGATACTATCCGCTGGGCAAGCCCCTCGGCTATTGCCGTCTTGCCTACGCCCGGCTCGCCTATGAGCACAGGGTTATTCTTGGTCTTTCTTGAAAGTATGCGGATGACGTTGCGTACTTCCTCGTCACGCCCTATAACAGGGTCAAGCTTCTGCTTCCTTGCAAGCTCTACTAGGTCCTGCGCGTATTTGCCCAGCGCGTCATAGGTATCCTCCGGGCTGTCGGTCGTCACCCTTGCCCCGCCCCGAACGTCGTTGAGCACCTTCAAAAACTCGTCCCGGGTGATGCCAAAGGTCTTAAACATCTCCTTCATGGCGCCGTTAGGCGCTTCCAGCATGCCTAAAAACAGATGCTCTACCGAGATGTACTCGTCCTTCATGTGCTTGGCCTGATCCTCCGCCGCGTTGAGCGCGCGATCCAGCTCAGGGGTTATGTACACCTTTTCCGCCTCCCGGCTGCCCGTCACCTTGGGCAGCTTGCTTATTTCCCTGTCCAGGGCCGCGTCGAAGGCGTCCTTATCCTTGCCCATTCTGGTGATGAGCTCGGCTATGAGCTTCTGGTCGAGCAGCGCCTTCATAAGGTGCTGCTGATCCACCTGCTGGTTGGTGTTGCGGCTGGCGATGGACTGGGCATCCTGCACCGCCGCAATAGATTTCTGCGTTAACCTGTTAATATCCATATAAAATCCTCCTCGGACCGATGATTTCGTAAGTAGTATGTGCCATGATCCTTATTAGCACTCTTACCTTTCGAGTGCTAATTGTAATATAAGACCTTGTACATATCATCATAATAATTTGAAATAATTGTGAAGTGGAAAAAAAACCTGAGCTGTTGTATAATAACAGAAAAACTTATGGAGGACGCCCCAATGAAGATCAGAGATATATCGGAGCCTGCAAGCTTTTTTAAGGCCGTAAACACCTGCGCCGGCAGGGTGGAGCTCATGACCGCCGAGGGCGACTGCCTCAACCTCAAGTCCCGCCTGTGCCAGTACATAGCCCTCACCCAGATGTTCGAGGACAAGCGGGTGGAAGGCATAGAGCTTGTACTGAGTGAGCCCTGCGACCTCAACAAGCTTCTGCCCTACATAGACGCGGAGGAATAACGCTGCAAACGCAAAGGGCTTCCTTTAAATTTGGAAGCCTTTTTTCTTTACTTCATTTCCTCTATGTGCTCCTTCGCGTAGGCAATGAACCTTGCTGCCGCAGGGGATACCATGTCCTTCCTTGTAACTCCTATACCTATATCCACATACTGCTCAGGGTCCAGCGGCATAACCCTCACCTCGCCGCCCGGCTCCAGCGAGTCCACGATGAGCTGGTTCATTATGGCTATTCCCAGCCCTGCCTTCACCATCGCCATGGCGGCAAGGCCATCCGGGCAGCCGAAGCGTATATCCGGGGTTATGCCCATCTGGGCGATCATGCGGGAGTTGTCCGTCTCCTCTGCGGGGCGTATGGCAACGAAGGGGTAATTGCCCACAGCCGAGAGCGGAAAGGCCGCGCCGCCGGAGAGTGGGTTGTTCTTTGGCAGCACCGCCACCAGCTGATCGTCCTTTATATGCAGCCAGTCGAAGTCGCCCTCGCGGCGGCTCATTACGCAGAAATCCGCCCTGTGCTCCCCCAGCGCCGCCGCAAGCTCGCTGCTGGTTCCCTCCAGGGTGCTTATCTCCACCATCGGGTACTTCCGCGAAAAGCCGGCGATCAAGTGGGCAAGCCAGCCGTAGCAGGCCTCGTAGGTATTGCCTATGGTGAGCTTGCCTATCTCTATGCCGCGTATGGAGGCCGCCTGCTGCACGCAGCGCCGCCCCATGTACACGAAATCGCGTATGAGGGGAAGCATATTTTTGCAGTTTTCGGTAGGGGCGACGCCGCCCCTGTTCCTTATCAGAAGCGGAAAGCCCATCTCATCCTCCAGCGCCGCCATCATACGGCTTATTCCGGAGGGAGTATAGCCGAGGCTCTCCGCCGCGGCGGTAAGTGAGCCCAGCTCCAGCGCCGCTATCAGCGCCCTGCACTTCTCTGTATCCATATCGCGCCTCTATTTTGACTTTTTATCAATGCTGCCATGATATATCCTCGTTTTACTCAAATATATAACAGTAATATAATGATGTCAAACAAAGAAAACGACAAAATATCAGGAAAGGACAGAAACAATGGAAAGCATCAGCGCAAGGGCAAGGATAGGCTGCCGGGTAAACCCTGCGGAGTTCCTTCTCGCGGGCGTTATAGTTGCGCGCAGCACCTCTCTGCTGCTGTCCAAGGCGCTCCTCACCACTATGAGCCCCCTCAACATACTCTCCGTGCGCTTCTGCCTTGCCTTCGTGATACTCTGCGCCATATTCTTCAATCGGATGAAGCGGATGAACCTCAGGACGCTGCTCATGGGCATGGCGATAGGCGGCGCATTCTCCGCGATGATGGCGGCGGAGCTTTTCGCCCTCAAGCACACCCTCGCTTCCACCACCTCCTTTCTCGAAAATACCGCAATAGTGATAGTGCCGCTGATGGAGGCGCTGCTGCATAGGAAGCTGCCCTGCAAAAAGGCCCTGCTCTGCGCCGGGCTTACCTTAATAGGCGTCGGCGCCCTCACCCTGCGCTCCGGCAGGTTCAGCTTCGGCCTCGGCGAAGGGCTCTGCATACTCTCTGCCATGCTTTACGCCTTGGCGATAATACTCACTGACAGGCTTTCCAAAAAGGGCGACCCCATGCTCATAGGCATAGCGCAGGTCGGCTTCATAGGCCTGTTCACCACCATAGCCTCCTTCATATTCGAGGCTCCCAAGCTGCCCTCCTGCGCCTCTGAGTGGCTGCCGATATTGGGGCTTGCGCTGGTTTGCAGCTGCTTCGGCTTCACCCTTCAGCCCGTGGCACAGCGCAGGATACCCTCCGAGAGGGCGAGCCAGTTCTGCGCCCTCAACCCCCTTTCCACCGCCGCAATGAGTGCCGTTCTCCTGCATGAGAAAATGGGCGTCATGGGCGCGGTAGGCGCCGCGCTGATACTGGGCAGCATAATGCTGGAGAGCGTCCGCAGCGCAAAGTCAAAGAAAGCGTAAGCACCGTCGTCATTCTTCCCCCTAAAGACGAAAGGATAAGCAAAGCCCCCGCGTTCGCGGGGGCTTTGTCATGCCGTTATCTTTTTATATTGCCCCAAAGAAATGCAGTATGCTCTGCCATATCGTCATATCGCCGGTCTTGGGGGGTATTACCACCACGGGAACGGGAGCAGGGGTAACCGGGGAATGCCAGTGGCTTTCGCCGCCGGTGGTGCTGCCGCTATAGGGAAACGCAGTGCCGGGCAGGTCTGCCCATTCTTTGGCATCCAGTGTGAACTCCTTCCAATCCTCCTCGTGGCCATCGACAACCAGGACAGCTTTATTGGGAACAACATCATCCTTGGGAGTCCATTCAGTCAGTTTCCAGTACTCGTCAGCCTCCCCAGTTGTAATGCAGCAGGTCAGGAAAGAATAGCTGCCAGCCTTCAATTTCTGCAAGGTGGCAGTGGTCAGCAGAGTGTCGCCGCTGAACAGCTTCACCTGTACGCTATCTGCAAATGTAATGTCCTGCAGCTCAATGAATACGGCATCCTTCGTAATACCGGCCCCGTTGATGCTGCCGCTATAGGGGACAGTGCCGGGCAGGTCTGCCCATGCTTTGGCATTCAGTGTGAAATCCTTCGTATGCAACATTTCTCCATCGACAAACAGGACAGCTTTGTTGGGAACAATCTTGTCCCTGGGGATCCAAGGGGTCAGGCTCCAGGCCTCATCTTCACCCTCGGTAGGTATACAGCAGGTCACGAATGGTTGAGGCTTGTTTGCGTCCACGAAGCCTTTCTTCAGAGTGGCAGTGGTCAGCAGAGTTTTGTCGCTGAACAGCTCCACCTTTACGCTATCTGCAAATGTAATGTCCTGCAGCTCAATGGATACGGCATTCTGCGTAATACAGGCCCCGTTGATGCTGCCTTTGCCATTTGCCGATGCGATTCCGGGCAAGGCGCAGACCATGATCAGAACCAACATCATTGCAAGTGATTTTTTCATTTTTTTCCCTTCTTTCAAAATTACTTTAATTTGACATTCAGTGAATGTCATTATTGCTTCAATTATAGCATACCCTTTTGATATTGACAATCACTGAATGTCAAAAGGAGAAAAAAATGTTCATAAATAAATCTCAAGACGGCTCGAATAATCTATGCGGAAGGAATGTCGCGGCTCTGAGGAAGGGGCTGAAGCTGTCGCAGCGGCAGCTTGCGGACAGGCTGCAGGTATGCGGACTGGATATAGATAAGAATGCAATACAGCGAATAGAGTGTGGAAAGCGATTCGTTACGGATATAGAGCTGGTCCAGCTTGCGAATGTCCTTCGCGTTGAAATATCCCGTCTCGTACAGTAAACGCAAAAAAGCCCCCTTTCGGGGGGCTTTGCTTACGCCGCTACACGGCGCAGTCCAGCACTATTATCCTGTTGCTGCCCAGGCTTTCCTTTGTGATGACCGCCTCGCTCTGGCGCATACGGTGTATGGCGCAGTTCTTTGCGTTTTCAAGGAACGGGGCAAGCTCGCCCAGCTCAAAGGCCAGCTTGTCGGCGGCGTAGTGCATGGGTATGACCACCTTTGGCGCTATGGCGTAGGCTATCTCCAGCGCCTGCTTGTAGTCCACGGTATATATGCCGCCCACGGGTATGAGCAGTATGTCTATATGACCCATGGCTTTAAGGGTAGCTTCATCCGGCAGGTGGCCTATGTCGCCCATATGGGCAAGGCGCAATCCGTCCATCTCGAATACGAATATGATGTTGCTGCCCCGCTTCGCCCCCTGCATTTCGTCATGCCAGCAGGGTATGCCGGTTATCTTTACGTCCCCCACAGTATACTCGCCGGGGGCTGATATTACCTTTACGTCTCTGCCCTTTGCCGCCGCGGCATAGTTGTGGTCGTGGTGCTGATGGCTCTCGGTCACGCAGTCCGCCTCAACAGGGCCTACGTTATAGCCGGTTGCCGGGTCGCAGGGATCCGTGAGTATACGGGTACCGCCCTCGCTTTGCAGCAGAAAGCATGAGTGTGCTAATCTTTTTATCAACATATATTTATACCTCCTGAAGGGAATTAACCCAAATCAGCCTTGCGGCGCACTGCCCGAAAAGGCCCAGCCGCGCCGCGAGAGCGTCCCTCTCCCCGTCTTTCATTCCGTCGAATATGCCCAGCACAGCGGCTGCACAGCGCCTGTTCAGCGCCGCCCGCTTTGCCCCGGAAAAGCCCCCGGCACTTATGCCGAGCCACAGTGCTTTCTTTATTGAAGCCGTATCCGGTATGCCCTCCCCGCCCTTTCGCGCAAGCATGAGGGACTTTATAAGCGCATAGGATACATCATCGCAGCTTTTATCCGGCATATCCGGCAGCTTGCAGCTTTCTATTATATGATGGGTCATGGCGTCATATGCCTGAATGGATATACGGAACGCCACATGGCCTCTTGCGGCGGTTACACCATCTATTAGCGGCACGCCAAAAAGGGACGGCTCATGTCCGTTCAGCCGGTCAGCAAGCCTTTCCGCCCAGAATTGGGCGGTATAGCCGGTATCGAAGCCCAATGGGGCGGATACCTCCGCCGCGGGGTTGTCCATATCCAATTTTACGCCGGCTTTATCGACGCAGACGTCTTGCAGGAAACGGCATAATTCGCTGCGAATAAGCTCTGTTATTTCGGTATTTGCCGTCATGGTAGCTCCCCAGCCAAAAAGTGGTTTATTTAGATTAAGGCTTTTTTTACGATTTGTCAAGGCAAACAGGGCAATTTTGTATGAAATTTCTCAATCTTTTTCCTGCAAAAGGGCCGTTCTGCATAAGAACGGCCCAAAGCGTTTTTGCTGCTATATGACCAGCTGCCCGTCTTCGCTGTCGATTATCCTGAATATCTGCTCCTCTTCCCCCGTCTCCACACCTATGTAGACTATATAGGAATCATTGCCCGAGGTACACTTGAACTCGTAGCACAGCCGCTCGGTCTCGGGGGTTATTGGTATCAGCGCAAGCTGGCGTTCCATAACCTTCAGCGAGGAAGCAAGATAGCCCTCCGCCTCGGCCATAGTGACGCTGGCCTCAGGCAGCTCCCTTTCGGTATGGCTGAAGAGATAGTTTCTGGCGTCAACGCCTGTCACCTCATTGGTCTCCCGGTCTACCCAGACCTTGATGAGATCATTATATAATATGACGCCGTTCTGCGTGGCCGCGCAGTTGATAAGCGCCGCCCCGCCGTAATATTGGGCGTAGGTTGCCGTCATGCTCAGATAGCCCAGCTCCGACAGCTTTTTAAGCGCCGCATCGGCGTATCTTTTACCCTCAGCATCGTCAGGCTTTCCCTCGGTATTTCCCTTGCATGGACTCATGTACCACAGCAGCTTGCCTCCCTGCTTAGTCACAGCCGCTTCAACCCACGTGCCATCCTCGTTGCTCATACTGAATTGATAGGCAGGAATCTTTCCTCCCGTCTCCTGCCCCTCGCCAAACGTCACGCCTGCAATTATGTTGGCCACGGTCTTCGCCTGCTCCATGGTCACCTCTCCGCCTGACAGACCCTTGGGTTCGAGTTTTTCGCTGCTTTCCGAGAAGGGGCCGTCGTATATCAGGGTGGGAAACTCCGATATGCCCTCGCTGTCCTGAGGCTTGTTGTCCGCAAAGTAGCCCTCAGCATCTATACCCTCTGTGGGTACGTCGCCCCTGGCGTACTTATCGCCGTATTCCTCCGCCAGCTTTGCGCAGCTGTCCCGGAGCTGTAGTATGGTGTTTGTATCCTCCTCCGTCATTACTCCGCCCCGCACTGCCTTCTTGGTAAGCGAATGTGCGTAATCGCCCAGCCTCACCACGAACTGGTTGAGCTCGGCCGTGTCCACGTGGGACACCGGCAGGTAGGACATGTGGCTCACCGCGGAGCCGGACAGCCGCCAAACCTCGTCCAGCAACAAAACGTATTGTGCGGGGGAATTGACGGCGGTAAGCTTGGACAGCGTGCTCTCCATATCGTAAAGGTCGTCGGTAAGCTCGCCGTATGCCCTGACATAGCTTTCCTTTGCCAGGTTTTTATAGCTCTCGGCCAGCGCCTTCTGCTGCGCCGCCCATAGTATGACTCCTATGAGCGCCACGGCCAGTATGGCGGGTATTATGTATTTCTGAAAAGCATTCTGCGTTTTTTCGCTCATTTATCTCACCTCGTATAAAGCCGTTATGCCCCATTAGAAGAAGGCGTGCTCGCCTATGGTCAGCACCACATCGTGTGACAGCATCCACTTGTTGCTGGTCTTCTTGGGGTTGTAGTAGTACAGGCAGCCGCCGGTGGGATCCCAGCCGTTCATGGCGTCCCTGGCGGCCTTTATGGATTCGTTGTCAGGGGAAAGGTTTATCTGTCCGTCCGAGACGGCGGAAAAAGCGCCCTTCTGGTATATCACGCCGGATATGCTGTTGGGAAAGGAGGAGCTTTTCACCCGGTTCAGCACCACTGCCGCCACGGCAACCTTGCCCTTGTAAGGTTCACCCCTGGACTCCCCGTGTACCAGCTTGGCCAGAAGATACAGGTCCTTGTCCCCGGAATTGCTCGACCCACCGGAGCTTGACGACCCACCTCCGGCGCTGCCCGTCAGGGACAGGCCCAGTGCCTTGGCTGTGGCCTCCCCTACTATGCCATCCGCCGTAAGGCCGTTTTTCTTCTGGAAATATTTTACGGCCTGCGCCGTTCCGCTGCCGAATATGCCGTCCACATTGCCGTTATAATATCCCCAGCGCTTCAGCTTGCTTTGCAGCGTCTTTACCTGCTCGCCGGAGGAGCCCTGCCTTAGTGCCGCCGCGTCCGCCATTTCCGGCACCGCGATGCACAGTATAAGCAGCAGCGCAAGCAGGGCGACTATGCTCCTATTCAGCCCTCTCATTCTTTTTCGCCTCCCTTATAAGCTTCATTATCAGGCTATCAAATTTTGCCTCATCTTCAATTTTTCCATTTTCGTCCTCCAGTATGCACAGTGGCGGGAACATTACGCACCACCAGTTTTTTCCTTTTCCCTCTCCCAGTATCACCCTGAGTGCCTGGTACCTTCCGGCGGGATACAGCTTGCCGCCATACTCCCTGTCAGGAAAGTCATATGTGCCTATGTGGAGCTCGGCGGAATAATCCATGCCCCGCTCGTGAAGCACGTTATCTATGGCGGTGCAGAGCCCCCTCCCATCGTCCATGAGTCTGGCCTTTACCTCCTCCGCGCTGCCCACATTCCCCATGCCGCGCTCGTAATCCAATATGGCGTCCCGTACCGCAAGCTTTGTTGCCTGATCCGCCGCGCTGTCGCTGTTAGCTATCACGTGCATTCGGAATATGCCTTCCTCCGTCCTGAACAGCAGCACCGCCACTAACGACAGCAGCACCATGGATATGACGTACAGCAGCTTTCTGTACAGCGTATTTTTCATATTTGTTTCCCCTTTGTGTTGATTTGCATATTTTACATATGAAAAATTATCGCCCCGCCGCTGTTGAAATATACATTTGCCCTATCTGATGGTATAATGCGGATATGGATATAAAGGCTTACGGAAAAATCAACCTTACCTTGGACGTGCTGTACAGGCGGCCGGACGGTTACCATCAGCTCCGGGGCGTAATGTGCGCCGTGGACGTATACGACGCCGTCCATATGGAGCGATCGGAAGGCGTCAGCGTTACATTTGATGATGCAGTGCCGCCCCAAAACACCGCCGTAATGGCCGCCCGGGCCTTTTTCGAAAAAACCGGCAGAGGCGCGGACATATATATACAAAAAGGCATACCCTCCGAGGCCGGCATGGGCGGCGCCAGCGCAGACGCCGCCGGAGTACTGCGCGGCATGAACAGGCTATACGGCGGACCGCTCAGCGAAAGCGAGCTGTATAGTATAGGTCTTTCCATAGGGGCGGACGTACCATTTTGCCTTATGGGCGGCTGCGCCGTGGCAGAGGGAATCGGTGAGGTGCTTACGCCGCTGCCCGCCCCGGATCTGAACCTGCTTATAATAAAGGGCAACGAGGGAGTGAGCACAGGCGCGCTGTTCAAAGAGTTAAGGCTGCCCCTTGAAAGGCGTCCGGACACTGACGGGGCAATAGCCGCAATAATGCGCGGAGACATTACCGGGCTGATACCCCTATGCAAAAACGCGCTGGAAATTCCCGCCATCGGCCTTTCGCCCGAAATAGCGCAAAACAAAAAACGCATTCAATCGCTGGGCGCCCACGCCTTCATGACAGGCAGCGGCGCGGCGGTAGTGGGCATATTCAAAACGGTAGAGCAGGCGGCGGAAGCGCAGAAAAGCTTTCGCGATCTGCCCTTCGCCCGCGTTTGTAGTACGGGCGGGTTTGTGATATAATTATCGGCAGTTGATCTGCAATTACATTTTTCCCAGGGAGGAAAATATGACACATATCGAAGGGCATAAAAAAATACATCTCATAGGCATAGGCGGTTGCTCCATGAACGGCCTTGCCCAGATACTCAGGGCCAGAGGATACCAGGTACAGGGCAGCGACAGCACCACCTCCCCGTTCACCGAGCGTTTGGGCGAGCTGGGCATACCAGTCGCCATCGGCCAGAAGGCCGAAAACATAGGCGATGCCGATCTGGTAGTGTACTCTGCCGCAATAAAGCCTGATAACCCGGAGCGGGCGGAAGCCAGACGCCGGGGCATACCCGAGCTTGAGCGCAGCGTTGCACTGGGCCAGCTCACCGAGGGCTACAAGGAGGTAGTAGGAATTGCAGGCTGTCACGGCAAAACCACTATCACCTCCATGCTGGCCATGATATCCGAAAAGGGCGGCGCTAATGCCACGGTACACATCGGCGGCTTTGTGGATTTTCTCCACGGCGGCACCCGCATAGGCTCCCACGATTTGTTCATCACCGAGGCCTGCGAATACGTGGAGAGCTTCCTTACCCTCCGCCCCACGGTAGCCCTCATAAACAACATAGACAACGACCATCTGGACTACTATAAAAACATGGACAACATAGTTGCCGCCTTCCGCAGGTTTATCGGCCTCTTGCCCGAAAACGGCGTGTTCATAGGCTGCACCGACGACAGCCGCGTGAAGCGCCTTTTCGACGATTTCCGTGGAAATAAGATATCCTACGGTATGAAGGACGCGGACTATACTCCCGCAAACCTCGTCTACGACGGCAACGGCTGCCCCTCCTTCGACCTTATGTTCAGGGGCGAAAACCTGGGCCGCATAACGCTGCACATTCCCGGCAGCCATACGGTGATAGACTCTATGGCGGCCGCGGCTGTGTCCCTTTACCTGGGCGCGGAAATGCACACCGTATGCTCAGGCCTTGCGGCCTTCCGCAACACCCAGCGCAGGTTCGAGTTTTACGGCGAGAGGGATGGCATAAAGATATACCACGACTATGCCCATCACCCTGCGGAGGCCGCCGCGGCGCTGGACGCCGCCAGCCGCATACCCCACAGGAACATATACTGCGTGTTCCAGTGCAACAGCTACACAAGGGCAAAGACGCTGTTCACGGATCATGTCACCTGCTTCAACAACGCGACGGCGGTGCTGGTGCCGGATATTTACCCCGGCCGTGAAAAGGACGACGGTACCGTACACGCCCGCGACATGGTGGCGGGCATAAACGCTGGCGGCGGCAACGCCATTTACCTCGGCACCTTTGAGGAAATACGCAAGTGGCTGGACGCCCACGCCGCACCGGGCGACGTGGTCATCACCCTCGGCTCCGGCGACGTATACAAGCAGACAAAGAAGCTGCTGTAACTCACCGCATATAAAAAGGACGGCTCAAGCCGTCCTTTTTGTACTTTCGAGAAAGCGCTGCGCTTAATCCTCCGTATGGTCTATGTCTATTGCAAACAGGCCGCCCGCGCCGCCGGAATGCAGGAACAGTATATTGTCCCTGCCATCGAAATAGCCCTGCTGGTTGAGCTTTATGAGACCGGCGAAGGTCTTGCCGGTGTATACCGGATCGATTATTATGCCCTCCTTGCTTGCCATCATGCGCATCGCGGCAACGCCCGATGACGACGGTATGGCATAGCCCGCGCCGAAGTTTTCGAATACGCTTATGTCGCTCTCCTCAACGTGTATGCCCGCCTCCAGCAGCTTGGAGGTTTCGTTTACGAGGTCCCGCACTATGGGCCTGAAGCGCTCATCGTCCACGGCTATGCCCGTGACGCGGGTTTTGGGGGAATATATCCTTGCGCCTAGATCCATGCCCGCGTGGGTGCCGCCGGAGCCTGTGCAGCAGATAATATCGTCGAACCTTACGCCCAGCGCCGCCCCCTGCTCTATGGCTTCCCTTGCGGCGTTGACATAGCCAAGCGAGCCTATTGGCACAGAGCCGCCCACTGGCACGCAGTAGGGTTTGTGGCCTTTGGCCCGCAGTTCGCCGCATATTCTTTCCATCTCGGCATAAACATCGGCATAGTCGTCGGTATCCACAAAGCGCACGTCCGCGCCCAGAAGGTCGTTAATTATCTGATTGCCCAGCTTCTGCCATACGCCCCGCTTTTTGAGCACCAGCACGGAGCCCAAGCCTAGCCTGTCACAGCATGCGGCGGTCAGCATGGCGTGGTTGCTCTGCGCGCCGCCGGTGGTAAGCATATAGTCGCAGCCCTGCGCCATGGCGTCGGCAATTAGAAATTCCAGCTTGCGCACCTTGTTGCCGCCCAGGGCGACGCCTGTCATGTCGTCGCGCTTTATGTAGATATTTTTGCCCATCGCCTCGCTTATGTTTGGAAGCCTGTAAAGGGGAGTGGGCAGTATACCCAATGACACACGGGGAAAATCCGAAAACTGCTTCATAGAAGTGCCCTCCGTATAATGCTTGTTTATATTGTCTATTTTACAACATAACGTCACTGTTTGCCATGTCAAAATACGCTGCCCACGGCGACGAGGCCATTGGCCAGGTCCTCCCTGTAACCGGCGTCCTCCGGAAAAAGGCTGTTTATAACTACCCTGTCGTCACCGGCCCTCCCTGTGGCGTGAATGTATTTGCCGCCGCCAAGGTACATAGCCACATGTCCCTTGAAGTAGAGAAGGTCACCCGAATTCATATTGGCCGGGTCTATCGCCTTCACCGGAAAGCCCTCCGCCATGCGTGAGTTCCGGTATATGGCCACGCCGTTGAGCCAGTATGCCGTGTGGCACAGGCCGCTGCAATCCATCCCCACGGACGATCTTCCACCCCAGAGGTATGGTACCCCAAGATATGCTTTGGCAGTCTCCGTCACGGCCCGGCGCAGCTCAGCCTCCCTCAGCTTTCCCGGCAGGGCCGCTATATGGCTGCGGCGTATGTAGCCCTTTTCTCCGCCTATCAGCCGCACCTGGGCAAAGCTGTTATTCTCACCCGTCATTTCGACTTTAGCGCCCCGGGGCAGCGTCACCACCGTCCTGCCCTGATATTTGGGTATATCCAGCACTGTGCAGAAGGGAGTTACGACCCGCATTATTGCGCCGTCATACCGCGGGATAGCAAGATGCCTTTCCTCTATCCAGCCTTCATAGCCGTATTCCGTGCGTATCTTGGCAAAGCCGTTGCTTCTCTCCAGCACATCGGCTTCCTCTCCGTAGAGTATCTGGTCGTCCAGCTCTCCAACCGAAGGCTCTGAATAGAGGTTTGCTATGGGAGTGTTTACAAGCATACAAAGCTCCTTATACAAAAAAGAGCAAGCGGCCATTGCCGCTTGCCCGTATTGTTATTACTGCTGTGTGGGAAAATCGAAGTACTCGCCCCGCTTGTAATCGTATATGGCGCCGGAGGAGAAGGCGTCGATGTTCTCCAGTACCTTGCCCGTGCCTATGGCCACGCAGGATATGGGATCCTCCGCCACATAGCAGGGTACCTTTGTCTGCTCTGCTATGAACTTATCCATGCCGTAAAGCAGAGCTCCGCCGCCGGTAAGGCAGATGCCGTTTTCGGTTATATCGCTGGCCAGCTCGGGAGGCGTGCGCTCAAACAGCCCCTTTACGCTCTCCAGTATCATCTGAAGGGGCTCCTCAAGGGCGTCTATCATCTCATATGAACCTACGACCAATGTCTGAGGAAGGCCGGAAACAAGGTTCCTGCCCTTTACATCTATGAATACCTGCTCCTTTCTCGGGTAAGCGGAGCCGATGCGAATCTTTATCTCTTCCGCAGTGCGTTCGCCTATAAGGAGATTATGCTTCTTTCTCATATAGCGAACGATGGCGTCGTCAAATTTGTCGCCCGCGATCTTTATGGAATCGGACAGTACCGCGCCGCCCAGGGAAAGTATTGCCACGTCGCTTGTGCCGCCGCCGATATCCAGTATCATGCTGCCGCGCGGGGCGGAAATATCTATGCCCGCGCCTATGGCAGCCGCTATAGGCTCCTCAATAAGATAAGTATGGCGTGCGCCGGCCTCTTCGGTGGCGTCTATTACGGAACGCTTTTCAACTTCGGTAACCCCGGAGGGTACGCAGACCACTACACGGGGCTTGAAGAATATCCTTCTGCCCACTACCTTGCGGAGGAAGTGGTTCAAAAGGCGCTCGGTTATGTCGTAGTTGGATATTACGCCGTCGCGCAACGGGCGCATGGCGATTATGTTGCCGGGGGTGCGGCCTATCATGCGGCGGGCTTCTTCGCCTACTGCAAGTATGTTGCCGGTTATCTTTTCTACCGCAACAACGGACGGCTCCCTCAGCACTATACCCTTTCCTCGCACATAGACAAGGACGCTCGCAGTGCCAAGGTCAATGCCTACATCGCTGTTTTCCAAAAATCCCATTTAAAGTATATCCTCCACAAGCGAAGCTATCGCTCAGACTGTTATGCCTACGCATAGGTGCACATACGGGTGCAAATTCTACATTATTGTATCATTCTATCACAACGTGAACAATAGCACAGTAACGAAATTTTGAATATTTTTTTAAATAATCGTCAACAACTGCCTATTTTTGCCGAGTACGATGCGGTATCCGGCATATACGTATATCAAAAAGCCGTATAGACAGGCATGGGTTATTGTTTTTATGTTATAGTAATGCCCGGCTCGCCGCCGGGCATTTTATCCTGTGCTTATTTGTCTAAATAATCTTTTATCTTCCTATCTGCGTCGGCCGAGAGCTTTTCCTCGTCTATACTCACAAGGCGGCCCTCCTTTACGGTTATTTTGCCGTTGACTATAGTATAGTCCACGGCTCCCCGCACTCCTACTGTGCAAAGCAAGCAGCCCGGGTCGTAGCAGGCCCCGGCAAGCTCTATGCGGCGGCTGTCTATCATGAACATATCCGCGCACTTGCCTTCCTCTATGCTGCCTATGTCATCCCGGCCAAGGAGCTTTGCGCTGCCCACAGTGGCCATCTTGAGTATGTCATAGCCTGTGGGGGCGGCGGCTCCGGAGTTTAGCCTGTGCAGCAGGTACGCTACGCGCATCTCCTCAAGCAGGTTGCTGCCGTCGTTGCTGGCGCTGCCGTCCACCCCGAGGCCAACGGTAACTCCCAGCTTCAGCATCTCCGGTATGCGGGCTATGCCGCTTGACAGCTTCATATTGGATATGGGACAGTGGGCTACGCCTGTGCCCGTATCCGCCAGCGCCTTCAATTCGTCCGAATTGAAGTGTATGCCATGGGCGTACCATACGTCGGGGCCTGTCCAGCCCAGAGACTCCATATATGCATACGGCCGCATGCCGTATCTTTCGAGGGTATAGCTTTCCTCGTCCTTAGTTTCGCAAAGGTGGGTGTGCAGTCGCACGCCGTACTGTCTCGCGAGCACGGCGCTTTCCCTGAGCAGCTCTCCCGATACCGAGAAGGGCGAGCAGGGGGCGAGGGCTATCTGCCGCATTGAGCCCTTTGAAGGATTGTGGTACTTTTCTATGAGCCTGACGCTGTCCTTCATTATCTCGTCTATGGTCTGTACCACGCTGTCCGGAGGCAGGCCGCCATCCTTTTTGGAAAGGTCCATGCTGCCCCTGGAGGCATGCATACGCATTCCTATAAGGCCCGCAGCCTCGAACTGGGCGGCTATAAGGTCCCCGCCGTCCCTTGGGAACACGTAGTGGTGGTCAAAGCAGGTGGTGCAGCCGTTTTTCATCAGCTCTCCCATTCCTGTCAGCGACGAGAGGGTTATAAGCTCCTCGTCTATATTTTTCCAAATATCGTACAGGTACCTGAGCCAGTCAAACAGCTCAAAGCCCTGCACTTCGGGGAGGTTGCGGGAAAACTGCTGGTACAGATGATGATGTGTGTTTACAAGGCCGGGATAGCAAAGCATATGGCTGCCATCGACAGTAATGTCCGCTTTACTGTCAATACCGCGGCCGATAGCCCTGATAAAGCCGTCCTCGCAGTACACGTCCGCACCGCGCAGTATCCTGTCCTCCCCGTTGCAGGTCACAAGTGAATGTATGTTTTTTATAAGCAGGCTCCCCATCATATCCTCCTTATGCCCTCGCTGTATACGGCCTTTATATCCTGCCGTTCACCGAGGTAGATTATCCTCTCAAGCCGCTCGGAAAGATTCATCCTGGGATTGTCGGCCATCCCACGGTCATCGAACACCACCGCATGGAGCCTGTCGCCTATGCAGAAGCCGGGTCGTGCCCCGAAGTACTCCTGCCCCGCTCCGGTGATGAGATAGAAGGCCTCCGCAACGGTCAAAAACCGCTCCTCGTCCCGCTTTCCGCCAAACAGCCAGCGCAGCTTGGAGACCCGTATCGCCTCCGTTGCCACGTCCAGCATGGACAGCTTTGCCCCGCCAGCTATGTCTGACCCCATGGCCACCTTTACGCCCTCCTTCAGCATTGTCCTTACGGGGGCTATTCCGCTTGCTATGCAGGTGTTGGAATCGGGGCAATGAACCGCCCACACGCCGGCCTTCTTCATGGCGGCCCGCTCCCGCTCGTCTGAATACACGCAGTGAGCCATCACCGTGCGGTTTTTCCAAAGTCCGTATTTGTCGTATGTCTCCCAGTACTGGGCGCAGTCCGGGTGCAGCTCCTTTACCCACTTCATCTCGTCGGTATTTTCGGAAAGGTGGGACTGTACCGGGATATCCGGATACTCAGCAGCTATTTTCCCAAGCTCCTCCATTAGCTCATTCGTGCATGAAGGGGTAAATCTCGGGGTGAGTATGGGTTTTATGAGCTTTCTGTCTTTATTCTCCTCTATAAAGAGCCTCGTTTCGGCCACAGATTCCTCCGTAGTCTCTATAAGCTCCTCCGAACCGTTGCGGTCCATGTTCACCTTGCCCGTATAGCCGGTGACTCCCGCCTTTTCCAGTTCGTCCATAAGTATATTGGTCGCTTCCCTGTGCAGGCTTGAGAATATGCATACCCGCGTGGTGCCCCTCTCTATAAGAGCATGGGCCAGCTTTGAATATACCCTGCGGGCGTAGCCGGCGTCACTGAACATGGCCTCCGTAGGGAATGCGTATTTGTTCAGCCAGCCGAGAAGCTCAAGGTCCATGCCGAGGCCCAGCATAGGGTACTGGGGTGCGTGCAGGTGCAGGTCGGTAAAGGACGGGGTGATTATCATATCGCCGTAGTCCGTCGCCTCCGCTGCCGCATACCTTTCCGGTAGCTCGCCGAATATTCCCCGAATAATGCCGCCTTCCGTGACTATCCAGCTATCGGGCATTACGGTAAGCTCACCCGGCGTTTCGGCGTATATTATGTTGCCCTTTATGGCCTCCAGCCTCTCGTTCATATGGTTCTCTCCTTTTCCCGCTTCAGCCTTTCCAGCTCGGCGGCCCTGTCCGCATCGAACAGCTCCAGCTCGTCTTCCACCTGGTAAAGCCTGAGCTTATCCTGGTTTTTACATATAACCGCGCTGCCACCCGTGTCGCCTGTAAGGTCGCGCAGTTCTATAAACATATCCTTGGGGAATATTACCGGGTTTCCCCGGCGGGCGCCGTATGCCATGGCGGCTATCTTGTCCGGCTCCTTTAAATAAAAGCTCACAAGGCCTTCCGTGCTCCACCGGCTCAGGCAGGGCTGATCCGCTACCATGAACATGGCGGCGTCCACGTCGCCCAATGCATCGAGGCCAAGCCGTATGGTGCGGCTGACGCCATCCTCCGGCCTGTCGTTTTTCACTGCGAGGAAGTCGAAATCCAGCGCCATGGACAGCGCCTCGTCATACTGGCTCACCACCGCTGCCCGGCAAAGCTTATCTCTGGGTATTGCCTCCATGGCCCGCTCTATGAGGGTCTTGCCGAAGAAATCCGTAAGCAGCTTGTTCCCTCCGAAGCGGGTGGAGTTACCGGCCGCCATAAGCACGCAGCCTATCCTGGTGCGCTTCATCTTAACTTCATATAGCCGGTACGGCTTATGTACCTGCCCCTGCCTTCAAGCTTTATGCTGCCGTTCTCAACAATATGCTCGCCGTTTATAATAACGTGGCGGGCAGCGCCCTTTACGTCAAAGCCCGCAAAGACCGAATTGTCGCAGTTATAGGCGTGGTTGGTATCGGTTATGGTACCGGATACGGAGGGATCCCATATAACTATATCCGCCGCTTTTTCCTCGGCTATCTCGCCCCGGTCCGGCATGCCGAAAAGCCTTGATGGGTTGTAGGAAAGGTACTTTACCATATCCTCAAGGGTGAGCCTGCCCTCGCACACGCCGTAGGTGTATATGAGCTGGCCCCTGTGCTGAACGCCCGCGCCGCCGTTGGGGGTCTTGAAGAACTTTCCGCCTCCCAGCATCTTCTGCTCCATGGTGAAGGAGCAGTGATCCGTGCCTATGGTATCCAGCGCGCCCTCCTTGAGCCCCTGCCAGAGCGCCTCCCTGTCCGCGTCCTTGCGGAGAGGAGGGCTCATTATGAACTTCACACCGTCGGGATCCCTGTACCTGTCGTCCGTGAGAAGCAGGTACTGGGGGCAGGTCTCAAGGTATACCTCCTGTCCCCTCGCCCTCGCCCGCTGGGCCTCGATAAGGCCCTCCTCGGTTGAAAGGTGCACTACATACGCGGGGGTGCCCGCAAGCTGGGCTATGCGCATATACCGCGCGACGGCCTCAGCCTCCACCTCTGCGGGGCGGGAAACCGGATGGCCCCAGGGTTTGGTCTCGCCCTGCTCCTTCAGCTCCTCAATGCGGCGAAGCAGCACCTCCCAGTTCTCGCAGTGTATGCCTATGAGGGCGCCGTGATCGCGGGCGGTCTTGAGGGCGGCATATATCTGGCCGTCGTCCACCTTGAGGCCGTCATACACCATGTACATCTTATATGAAGTGACGCCGTTGTCGCTCATGTAGTCCATCTCTTTTTCGGTCTCGGCGTCCCAGCGGGCTATGGCCATATGGAAGCCGTAATTGCAGCTGCTGCCCTCGGCCTTTTTGTGCCATGTCTCAAGTGCCTGCCTGAGCGTCCCGTCTCTGTCCTGAGTTGCGAAGTCCAGCACGCAGGTGGTGCCGCCCAGCGCCGCAGCCCGGGTGCCCGTCCTGAAGTTATCCGCCGTAACGCAAAGCCCGACATCAAGGTCAAAGTGGGTATGGGTGTCTATGAAGCCGGGCATGACGTAGCAGCCCGCAGCGTCTATCACTTCCGCGCCCGCAGCGTCAAGATTGCCGCCTATGGCGATTATCCTGTCGCCATCGGTGAGTATATCCTTACGCTCCCTGCCATTTGCGTTTACTATGGTTCCGTTCTTGATGAGTATGCGCATTGCCCTTTTTCCTCCTAAATGGTATAGGCTGTTGATTCATAAAAAAACAAAAAGCGCCCGGCTGTACAGCATGCTGTACGCTCGGCGCTCATAGCAGGCCATTGCGGTGGCCCGTAGAAACTCCCGTCCGATAGAAATCACGAGATTATATGAACACTCTCTTATTGATTTTATATTATCATCCCAAAGAAGAAAAATCAATAACAGCAACGCGAACTTTAAAAAAATCCTATTTATTTTTTTGTTTTATATGGTATAGTTTACTGTAAAAAAGGGCTTTTCTGATAGGCCCGATTGTGCTATACTGCAATAAACAATTATCTAACAAACTTTGTTTAAACCTTAATGTTTTTGTTCGGGCGTCTATGGCGCCCATGTTGGCGTATCAACGGCATTTAAAATCAAGAATGGAGGAAACCGATGAAACAGTCCGAACTTATCACTGCGGCCCTTAAGGGCGATGCAACGCTTGTGGTAAAGAATGCCAGGGTAGTTAATGTATTTACAAACGAAATACTGGAAGGCGACGTCGCCCTCTCGGAGGATACCATCATAGGCGTGGGCAAGGGCTTCGCCGCCAGGGAAGAGATAGACGCGGGCGGCGCGTACCTCTGCCCCGGCTTCATAGACGCCCACGTACACATAGAGAGCGGCATGGTCATACCGGATTCCTTCTCCCGCGTGATAATGCCCCACGGCACCACAACCATAATCGCCGACCCCCACGAGATAGCCAACGTCTGCGGCGTAGCGGGCGTGCGGGCCATATACAAGCTGTCCGATGACCTGCCGCTGAGGGTGCTTTTCATGATGCCCTCCTGCGTGCCGGCCACTCCCTTCGAAAACTCCGGCGCTACCCTTACCGCCGAGGATATGGAGCAGTTCATGCGCAAGAGCCGCATACTGGGCCTTGGCGAGGTGATGGACGCCGTATCCACCATAAACTGCTCAAAGGACATGATGGATAAGCTCCGTCTCTTTGACGGACGGCCCATAGACGGCCACGCGCCGCTGCTTTCCGGCCGCGCACTGAATGCTTACAGGGTGGCCGGCCCCTCCACGGATCACGAGTGCAGCAACTTTGACGAGGTGCTTGAAAAGCTCCGCATCGGCATGAGGATACTCCTGAGGGTGGGCTCCGCCGCCAACGGCATGGAGGAGCTCATCACCGAGATAGTAAAGCACGGTCTGCCAACGGACAACATGATGTTCTGCACGGACGACAAGCACATCGAGAACATTCGCCGCGAGGGCCACATAAACTGCATAGCCCGCATGGCCGTAAAGTGCGGCATGGACCCTATACAGGCGGTAAAGATGGCAAGCTACAACGCCGCCCGCGCCTACGGCCTGCGCAACATAGGCGCCATAGCCCCCGGCTACAAGGGCGACATGGTGCTGTTTGAGGATCTGAAGGATTTCAGGGTGCTCAAGGTATTTACCCGCTTCGGCAGGCCGTATGACGGCAAGCCCACCCCCATGCCCATAATACCCCAGGCGGTGTACACCAGCATGAACATGGCCCCCATACCAGAGGACGGCCTCAGGCTCCCCGCAAAGGAGATAATGCCGGTGATATGCCAGATAGAGGGCCAGCTGGTCACAGAGCGCAGAGACCTGCCCGTCTGCCGCGATGCTGAGGGCAACTTCGTATCCGGTAACGGCCTAAACAAGCTGGCAGTTATAGAGCGCCACCACGCCCTGGGCAACATAGGCCTCGGCATAGTTCAGGGCTTCAATATTCACGGCGGCGCCATAGCCTCCACCGTGGCCCACGATTCACACAATCTGGTCATGGTGGGCGATAACGACGACGACATGCTGCTTGCGGCCGAGTCCCTCAGGGAATGCGGCGGCGGCTTCTGCGTGGTGAGCCACGGCATAGTCCTGGCCCGCCTGCCCCTTCCCATAGCCGGTCTTATGACTGATGCGCCTGTTGACAGCGTGCTTGAGATACAGCGCGCCCTTCTGGACGCCGCAGCATACATTGGCGTAGACAAGAAGAGCGACCCGCTTGTGGCCCTCTCCTTCCTGGCGCTCCCCGTTATACCCGCCATACGCCTTACGGATAAGGGACTGTTTGACTCAGCCAGCTTTAAGTTTATAGAAGCTTGATCCCTCAGCTTTAAGGATAAGGAGGACAAGTAATGAATAAGGATAAGGAGGACAAGTAATGAATAAGGATAATCATTCCGTTCAGGCCGAGCACCTGGTCGGCAGGAGTGAAGTGCGCGTGGACGCCTTCGACAAGGTGACCGGCCGCACCAAATACTACGAGGACCGTATGCCGGGCGACGCGCTGTATGTGCGCATAAAGCACTCCACCATCGCCCACGGCTTCGTAAAGAATATAGATACCTCCTGTGCGGAGAAAATACCCGGCGTCGTAAAGGTGCTCACCTGCTTCGACGTGCCGGACATACCCTTTCCCACCGCCGGCCATCCCTGGAGCATGGACCCGGGGCATCAGGACGTTAAGGACAGGCTTTTGCTCAACCGCCACGTGCGCTACTACGGCGACGACGTTGCCGTGGTTATAGCCGAGAATGAGGTCGCCGCCAATCAGGGCGTCCGCGCCCTGAAGGTGGAATACGAGGAGCTGCCCTTCGTGCTTGACGTTCAGGAGGCCATGAAGGACGGCGCCCCACAGCTCCACGATAGCTGCCCGAATAACATACTCAAGCACACATCCATTCAAAAGGGCAACTACGCCGAGGCTATAAAGGAGCCCGGCCTTATCAAGGTCGAGGGCTGGTATGAGACGCCCACCGTACAGCACTGCCACATAGAGAACCACGGCTGCTTCGCATACGAGGAGAACGGCAGGCTTACCGTGGTCGCCTCCACCCAGATACCCCATATAATCCGCCGCGTTGTGGGACAGGCGCTGGGCCGCCCCTGGGCGGATATAAGGATAGTAAAGCCCTACATAGGCGGCGGCTTCGGCAACAAGCAGGACGCCCTCTACGAGCCCCTTTGCGCATGGTGCTGCACTCAGGTAGGCGGGCGCTGCGTCCGCATTGACTGTGCCCGCGAGGAGACCTTCGTATCCAACCGGGTGCGCCACGCCATACGCTTCCATATCGTAACATGGCTGCACAAGGACGGCACCCTCGCCGCCCGCAAGGTAGAATGCTTCTCCAATCAGGGCGCATACGCCTCCCACGGACACAGCATAGTAGCAAAGGCCATGGGCTCATTCCCTCAGATATATCCCTGCGATAACTTCGAGGGCGACGCATATACGGTATTCACCAACCGCCCTGCGGCGGGCGCGATGAGGGGCTACGGAATGCCTCAGGCCTCCTTCGCGGACGACGCGAACATAGACGAATGCGCAAGGGTATTGGGGCTGGATCCCATGGATTACAGGGACAAGGTAATAATGCCCAAGGGCTTTGTGGACGGCTTCTCAAAGAACGAGAACTACTACGATTCCTTCCGCATGTGCCTTGAAAAGGGTGCGGAGGCCATAGACTACCGCAGAAAGGTTCAGGAATACGCAAAGGATACCGGCCCTGTCCGCCGGGGCATTGGCCTTGCCGCCTTCTGGTACAACACCGCCGTATACCCCATATCCCTCGAGACCAGCTCCAACCGCATGCAGCTCAACCTTGACGGCACCGTCACCATGCAGTGCGGCGAGACCGAGATAGGCCAGGGCGCGGACACCGCATACGCCCAGATGACCGCCGAGGTGATAGGGCTGAAAAGCTACCGGGACGTACACGTGGTAAGCTGCCAGGATACCGACATAACCCCCACCGGCCTCGGCGCTTACGCCTCCCGCCAGACCTACGTTGCGGGCTTCTCCATACGCCAGACAGGCGACCTGCTCCGCAAAAAGATACTGGAATACGCCTGCGAGGTAACGCGGCAGCCCATACAAAACATGGATATAGTGAACGGAAACATTGTGCGCGTGCCCGACGGGCGGGTGCTGATGAGCCTTTCCGAGCTTGCCATGACCGCCCAGTACAACCCCGTACACAGCGAGCATATAACCGCCGAATCCACCTACACCATACGCAACAACGCCTACTCCTTCGGCTGCACCTTTGCAGAGGTGGAGGTAGATATACCCATGTGCAGGGTAAAGCTGGTGGACATGATAAACGTACACGACTGCGGCAGGCTGATAAACCCCGCATTGGCGGAGGCGCAGGTTCACGGCGGCATGAGCATGGCAATAGGCTACGGCCTTTCCGAGCAGCTGCTCTTCGATCCTAAGACCGGCAGGCCGCTGAACAATAACCTCCTGGACTACAAGCTCTCCACCTTCATGGATCACCCTGACCTTCGGGCAGAGTTCATACAGAACCCGGAGCCTACCAGCCCCTTCGGCACAAAGGCCCTCGGCGAGCCCCCCGCCTGCTCCGGGGCCCCCGCCATACGCAACGCCATATATAACGCCACTGGCGTAGCCATAAATACCATCCCCATAACCCCCCATGTGCTGTTCGCGGAATTCAGCCGTGCCGGGCTTATAAAGGACGAATGGACAAAGGAGGAAAAATAATATGTACGATCTTAAAGCGCTGTATGAGGCTTCCTCCGTTCAGAACGCCGTGGAGCTTCGCCTCGAACACCCCGAGGCGCAGATAATAGCCGGCGGCAGCGACGTTCTCGTGCAGATGCGCGAGGGCAAACGTGCCGGCAAGGAGCTCATCTCCATATACGGCCTCGATGAGCTGAGGGGCGTATCCATGGACGAAAACGACAGCATCCGCATAGGCTCCCTTACCAGCTTCTCCCACATAACCCGGGATCCCATTATCCAGAAATACATAAACGTATTGGGTCAGGCGGTGGACATGGTAGGCGGGCCCCAGATACGCAACATAGGCACCATAGGCGGCAACACCTGCAACGGCGTTACCTCCGCAGACTCCGCCTCCACCCTCCACGCGTGGGAGGCCATAGTCGAGCTCACAGGCAGCGAGGGCAAGCGCCTGCTGCCCATACGCGACTTCTACATAAAGGCCGGCCTTGTGGACATACGCCCGGACGAGATACAGACCGCCATAATAATACCCAAGGCCAGCTATGAGAACACCTACGGCCACTACATCAAATACTCCATGCGCAACGCCATGGATATAGCCACCCTAGGGTGCAGCGTGAACGTCCGCCTTTCGCCGGATAAAAAGATCATAGAGCGTGCCCGCATAGCCTACGGCGTGGCAGGCCCGGTACCCATGCGCGCCGAAAGGGCGGAGGCTGCCGCCAACGGTCAGCCCGTATCCATGAAAACGGTAGAGGCCTTCGCACGCACAGTTCTCGACGACATCAATCCACGGGATTCCTGGCGCGCCAGCAAAGCCTTCCGCCAGCATATCGCCGTGGAGACCGCCAAGCGCTGCATGACAGAATCCATAATTCTCGCGGGAGGTGAGCTGTAATGGCACAGTATAAGCTTATTCACTGCAACATAAACGGCAAGGACGTAGAAAAGATGGTAGACGTCCGGGCTTCCCTGACCGACATGCTCCGCAACGACTACCACCTCACCTCCGTCAAGAAGGGCTGCGAGGTAGGCGAGTGCGGCGCCTGCAACGTGCTCATAGACGGCGAATGCTTCAACAGCTGCATTTACCTGGCCGTATGGGCGGAGGGCAAGCATATACGCACCCTTGAGGGGCTGCTTGGCCCTGACGGCGAGCTTTCGGACATTCAGCAGGCCTTCATGGAGGAGACCGCGGTACAGTGCGGCTTCTGCACCCCCGGCTTCATAATGACCGCCGTGGAGATACTGGAATCCGGCAAGGAATACACCCGCGAGGAGCTGCGGAAGCTGCTCTCCGGCCACCTCTGCCGCTGCACCGGTTACGAGAATATACTCAACGCGGTGGAAAAGACCATGAAGAAGCGGTTAGGGAAAGCATAGCTTCGACCTGCCGGATAGCTTCGGGGTTGTTAAGGGGCCGCAGCCCCTTAAGTTTATTCCGGCTTTGACGACAGGTGCGTCAAAACGGATGAAAACCGGAGGTTTTCGCACTCCGCGGGTTTTGCCGCCCGGGAGCGAATGCGAGAGGCAAAACGCGAAAAAAGCTCGGAAAAGTGGCGTTAGCCACTTTTCCGAAAATATTAACTTTTGCCGCCTTGATTATCAGGGCGGCATTGTTTATCATTGTGCTATGGAAACAAAAGCTAAGCATATAAGGAAAAGGCGGCGCGCCGCAAAAAAGGCCGTCAGGACAGCGTTCGCGCTGCTGCTTGCGGCAATAGTCACGCTGGGCGGCATATTCGCCGCAAGAGCCATACATGAGGCTCGCCTGAGGGCGGAGTACGTGCCGCTGACTGCCGATGAGATAGATATAGCCCGCCTTAAGGGCGAGGCCGCCGAAACAGACCCTGCAAGGCTGAGCGTGGCGCGCTCCGCCCTGTCCCTTGTTGGTAAGGTACACTACTTCTGGGGCGGCAAGAGCTACTCCATAGGGCCCGACCCCAAGTGGGGCGAGATGACCGAGGTGCAGAGCGGCGGCAGCAGCACCACCGGCGAGATGCGCCCCTATGGGCTTGACTGCTCAGGCTTCGTGGCCTGGTGCTTCCTCCAGCAGGGGCTGACAAATGAGGAGCTGGAAAGCCAAGTAGGTCTCGGCACATGGGCCCAGTGGGAAAACAGCGAGGAGATAAGCTGGAAGGAGCTTCGGGTGGGCGATATTGTCTTTCAAAATTCCTATCCCACCAATAAGGGCAACCACGTGGGCATCTGCATAGGCTTTAACGAGAAGGGCAAGCCCGTTTTCGCCCACTGCGCCCTGGGCTTCGACAACGTAGTCGTCACCCCCGCCGGGGACGTGTTCCATTACGCCCGCCGGCCCGGGTTTTTCAGTTAAAATCAGCTAAACAGCCTTCGCGCCGCGTATCCGCGGCGCTTTTATTTTTTGGTGACGGCACGGCGTATTCTATGGTAAAATAGAATAAGGAGATGTATATGCATGAAGAATTACCTCAAGACTCTGGCCAAGATATTTTTAGTGCTGCTGGCATATTTTATTTCACAGGCGCTTATTATGACGCTGTTCGCAGCGGTAGGCGGCGCGGGGGCGGAGGGGGACATTCAGTCCGCCATGAGCGGCTTTCTGGCCCAAAAGGCCTCTCTGATCTCGCTGCTGCACAATCTGTTGGTAATCGCCGTCATACTCGCCTTCTATTTTAAAAAACAGAGTATCAGGGATATAATTGCCATCGCGCCCCTGCCCGGCAAAGAGTACATGTGGTGTGCGCTGTGCGCCGTAGCGTCCTCAATAGCGGTATCGCTGCTGCTTACGCTGCTGCCCATACCCGATCACATAATGAGCTCCTACAACGATTCAGTGGCTGCAAGCAGCGGCGGCACATTCGCCGAGCACTTCATCGCCGCGGCGGTGCTTGCCCCAATAGCAGAGGAACTGCTTTTCCGGGGCTTAATATACGGAACTCTGAGGAGGGTGCTCAAATGGCCCGCCGCCATACTTGTATCCTGCGCGATATTCGGCCTCATGCACGGCCAGCTTCTGTGGGTGATATACGCTTTTCTGATGGGCGTAGCCCTGACGCTGATATACGATAAGTACCGGACGCTGCTTGCTTCCATGGCCTTTCACATAGCGTTCAACATCACCGGCAGCTTCATACTCCCTGCCTTCGGCGACGGTCTGCCAATGCTGCCTCTGCTGCTCGTGATGTGCTTAGGCCTTTGGTACTCGGTACGGCATATTAAGGTTTACAATACTAAAGCTTAAAGCGGAGGCAATAATAATGTATCAGGAAACCAACGGCGGCAACGCCACAAAAAAGCAGGATCTGCTGCTGTTTTTCGGGCTGCTGGCCCTAGTCATATTGGCAAGGATGCTCATGAACGCCGTAAGCTCCATACCCCACGGCAGCATTTTGCAGATCCCCCTATTCATAGGGCTTATACTCATATGCCTGATGATATACAAAAGGCGGCTCTGCTCCTATCGCTATACCCTGTTCAATATGGAGCCCGAGGAAGGCGACCTTGACCAGTACGGCAATCAGCGCAGGAACCCCTACCCTCTCGGCACGCTGGTATTCGAGCAGTTCAGCGGCGGTAAGGGCAGGATAGTGGATACCGTTGCCCCCGGCGAGATGCAGGCCATAGTGACCGACACCGGAACGGCTGCCGGCATAGGCGTAATAGGCTATGATCCCGAGGCTCTGCAAAGGGCCGTTAAGAAGGCCGCCGTACTCTGCACGGGCAAAAAGAGCGAGGCAAGCACCCTGATATTCAAGCGCGACGGCAGGTATCAGGCCATAGCCTTCAAGCCCAGCGATAAGCTCGTGAAGATGCTCGAGGAAATAATAGCGGCAGTGAACGCCGCATAAAGCTAAATTATTGAAAAACGCCGCGATCCGTTATATAATTATAAACACAGCAAGGGAGGTATAAGCATGAAGCTCGTATATGCGATAGTGCAAAACGATGACTCCAAGCGCCTTTTAAGGGAGCTTACAAACCACCGCATAAGCGTGACGCGCATTTCTTCCACCGGCGGCTTCCTCCATAACGGAAACAGCACGCTGATGATAGGCGTTGAGGCCAACAGGCTTCAGGAGACGCTGGATATCATCAAGGAAAAATCCAGCACACGAAAGGAATACATGGTTGTTCCCTCCGCAGTACCCGGATATATCGACAATTCCCCCGCACCTGTACAGGTGACTATGGGCGGTGCAACGGTATTTGTTGTGGACGTGGAGCAATTCTACAAGTATTAGAGCGCAGTAATGTCAAAAGGCATCAGTCAGGCGGAGGAATGGCTCCTTAGCGCAATAAAGCGGGGGCATATTCCCCACGCCTGTTTTATTTCCTGCCCGGACGGGCTGATAGCCGAAGGCATAGCCAGACGGGCCGCGGCTCTGTACTGTACAGGCGCGGCTGATGCCGCCATGCTTTCCCATACGGGAAACTGCATAATCCCCTCCGGCTACCGAAAGGATACCATTCGTGAGGAAGTGATCGAGGAGCTGGGCCGCAGCTCATTTTCCGGCGGAAAAAGGTCTGTGCTGCTCCTAAATGCCCACGAAATAGACCCCGCTACCCAAAACGTGCTTCTCAAGACCATAGAGGAGCCGCCCGATGGAGTTCTGTTCCTGCTTACCGGCAACGACGCGGGCATACTGCCCACCATACTTTCACGTTGCGCTACAGTGCTTTGCGGGCTGCCCATGTATGACGACACAGCCAGGGAGCTCATGTCCATTGGCCTTACCAAGAATGATGCTATGCGCTTCGCCAGGATGGGCGGAACAGTGCAGCGCTCACTGAAGCTTTATCAGGACGAGGACTACCGCAGCCTGCGGGGTACAGCGCAGGAGGTCATGGCAGCGCTGCTCCGGGGAGAGCTGCCCTTCGACAGGCTCAACGCCGTCGCCTCCATAGAGGGCGCCCACTTCATGCTCTCATATATGCGGGACATGCTCACATACAGGACGCTGGGCCGCATAGATCAGAATGCAGACAGGGCTGAGGATATTTCTTCCATGGCGCCGCGCTTTACAACCGGGCGGATAAACTGTATCATAGAATCGTTGGCGAACGCCATGGACAGGCTCAGCACCAACGCGCCGGCAGCCGGCACCTTTACGAGACTTTTTACCGAAATCACAGAGGAGCTTTAATAAATGACAACTGTTATCAGTGTAAAATTCAGGGGCGGAAGCAGGCTTTACTACTTTTCCCCCGGCGAGCTTGAGATAAACGCCGGCGATGGCGTCATAGTAGAGACTGCCCGAGGCACCGAGTACGGCGACGTGATGGTAGGCATTCACGACGTACCCGACGATCAGGTAATACAGCCTCTCAAGGAGGTTATCCGCGTGGCCACCGACCGGGACCGGGAGATGCGAGACAGCTACCGCGCCAAGGAAAAGGACGCCTACGCCACCTGTATGGAGCGCATACAGGCCCATGGCCTGGACATGAAACTGGTGGACGTGGAATATACTTTCAACGGCTCAAAGATAGTGTTCTACTTTACGGCGGATGGCCGGGTGGACTTCCGTGAGCTTGTGAAAGACCTTGCCTCGGTATTCAAGACCCGCATAGAGCTGCGCCAGATAGGCGTCCGGGACGAGGCCAAGATGCTGGGCGGCCTGGGCAGCTGCGGCAGGCCCGTCTGCTGCAAGCAGTTCCTGCCCGACTTCCAGCCCGTATCCATAAAGATGGCCAAGGAACAGGGCCTTTCCCTCAGCCCCACCAAGATATCCGGCATTTGCGGCAGGCTCATGTGCTGCCTGAAATACGAACAGGACGGCTATGAGTACATGCGCAAGCAAATGCCCAAGGTAGGCCGTGAGGCCGGCACTCCCGAAGGGCTCACCGGAACCGTTATTGAAAACAACGTCATATCCGAAAGGACAAAGGTCAAACTCATGCTGCCTGACGGCACCATCGATGTTAGGGAATACCCTTTCCGGGAGCTCACCTATACCCGGGGCGGAAAAGGCAAGCAGGCTCAGGATATCGACGTAGAGGCCGAGGTAGAACGGCAGATGATGATGGACGCAGAGCCTGAGGAGCTGGCCGAGCTTCTCAGCGAGGAGAAGGCGGACATGATGGAGCGCCGCATGAAAGACAGCAACAGGTAATGTCTGGTTAATGGGCTTTAATCTGTTGACAATAAAAATATTCATGTTACAATATACATGAAAAATTGTGTGGAGGTAATCATTAATGGCATACGTAATTTCTAATGAGTGCATCAGCTGCGGCTCCTGCGAGTCCGGCTGCCCCGTTGGCGCTATTTCCCAGGGTTCTGATCATTACGAGATCGACGCCGGTACCTGCATCAGCTGCGGCGCCTGCGCTTCCGTCTGCCCCGTTGGCGCTCCTGTCGAAGAGTAATCTTTGGCGCTTAAACAAGTAACAAAAGGGCCCATGCCGCCATGGGTCCTTTTTAATGCAAAAAGTATTTTCTATTATTAACGAAGGGATAATTATATAACAGTTATATAGTTTTAATTACGGTCAAAAAAATGGAAAGCACACACGCCGAAAACAAGATGGGCTATCTGCCAATAAGAAGCCTCATAATCAAAATGTCACTTCCCATGATGGTATCCATGCTGGTGCTGGCTACCTACAACGTTGTTGACAGCATTTACGTTTCCCGCATAAGTGAAAGCGCCCTTACGGCGGTTTCGCTGGTTTTCCCGTACCAGATGCTGATAAACGCCGTTTCCGTGGGCACGGCCATAGGCGCAAATTCCCTCGTGGCACGCCGTCTCGGCGAAAAGCGTCAGGGAGAAGCGGATACCGCCGCTACCAACGCCATGTTTCTGGCCATTTGCGGAGGCGTGGTTTTCGCGGTGCTTTTCGGTCTGCTCCACCGTCCCATGATATATCTGTTCCATGCGGACGCGGAGATAACCGAGTATGCCATAACCTATCTTTCATGGGTGGGTATTCCCGCCGTATTCGTGACGGTTCAGGTGATGTGTGAAAAGCTGCTGCAAGCAACGGGCAGCACCATGAAGTCCATGTTCGTACAGCTCGTTGGCGCGGTATTCAACATAGTTTTCGACCCCATACTCATATTTGGCCTTTACGGCTTTCCAAAGCTTGGCATTGCCGGCGCTGCCATAGCTACAGTGGGCGGGCAGCTGGTGGGCATGCTGCTGGGGCTTTTCATGCTGAGCCGCCGGTCCTGCCTTGTAAAAATACACTTCAGGCACTTCAGACCGAACAGGCAGAGTATATCCGACATATACGAGGTAGGCGTGCCAAGCATCTTCCTTCAGATGGTAGGCTCCATAATGACCCTTGGCATGAACAAGATACTGATAGCCTTCTCCTCTACCGCTGTAAGCGTATTCGGCATCTATTTCAAGCTCCAGTCCTTCGTTTTCATGCCGGTATTCGGCCTGAACTCCGGCACCATGCCCATAATGGGCTACAATTACGGTGCGCGCAACAGGAAGCGCATAATGGAAGCGCTGAAATACGGCTGCATATATGCTTTCAGCATAATGTGCCTTGGCATGCTGATATTCCAGCTCCATTCCGACTTTATGCTGCGGCTGTTTGACGCGTCCGACGAAATGATGGCCATAGGCGTTCCCGCCCTTAAGATCATCAGCTACTCCTTCCCCTTCGCGGCCCTGTGCATTATGGGTTCATCTCTGTTCCAGGCAATAGGCGACGGCAGGCTTTCCTTCTTTTCCTCCGCCCTTCGCCAGCTTGCGATACTTCTGCCGGTGGCCTTCATATTCTCCCGTACCCTCGGCCTGTCCGCCGTATGGTATGCCTTCCCCATATCCGAGCTTGGCTCCATAACCTTTGTGGGCATAAACCTCTACAGGATATACCAGAACAAGATAAAGCCCATGGGCGACTGACGATAATAGAAAAAGGCGGCGTGCCGTCTTTTTTGTTTGCCTTTAATTTTTCTCTACGTTGTAATGCCTGAGCACAAAGGATGAAAACAGCGCCGCCGTGGACATTTCTGAGCGATTTCTCCGTATAACCAGATACAGGTCCCGCTGCATGGCCTTATCTCCCAGATTAAAGCACAGCAGCCTTCCTGATGAAAGCTCATCGCTTATGGCGTGTATGCTGATTATGGCTATGCCCAGCCCTCCCGCTACGGACTTCTTTACCGCCTCGCTGTAGTTCATCTCGGCAACGGTATTGAGCTCGCCCGGCTCTATGCCCTCGCTGCGCAGAAGCTGCTCGTATTCCATTCTGGTGCCGCTGCCCAGCTCTCTGGCTATGAAAGGCTCCTTTTTAAGAAGCTCCCTTGGGAAGCTGCCGTTCAGCTTCCTGAAGCGCTCGTTATTTGCGGTTATTATCACCAGCTCGTCCTTGAGGAAGCTGGTAAACTCGCAATTGGTGTTCTCCACTCTGGCGCCCGTAAGGGCTATATCCGCCTTGCCGCGCCTTACCTCCTCCACAGCCTGCAGGCTGTTGGTGTTGTGCAGCTGGTAGGATACCCCCGGATACTCCCGGCTGAATTCCGAGAGCAGCTCCGGCAGGCAGTACTGTGCAGGCACAGATGATGCCGCTATGGTGATGCTGCCCGTATAGCGTGAATCCTCCCTTGAAAGCTCCTCCAGCGCCTTCTGTCTGAGACTCATTATGCCCTGTGCGTAGCCTAAAAGCGTCGCACCCTTATCCGTAGGCAGTATGCTCTTGCTGGTGCGTATGAGCAGCTCGCACCCCAATTCCTTTTCGAGGGTGGAAATATGCGCGCTCACGGTGGGCTGGGATACCCCCAGCACCCTTGCCGCTCTGGAAAAGCTGCCTTGCCTTACCACCATGCAAAAAGCCTCAAGCTGTTTGATATCCATATAAGTATGCTCCAATAAAATATTATTTTTAAGAACCAAAGCTTAAAAGTATTCTTTATATACTTATTATAGCAAAAGACTTGTATACAGAAAAGCCCCGGCAAAAAAATATCCCCTGTCCGCATGGGCAGGGGGTATTCATCGGCGGTTCACCCGCCTAAATCGTGGGGGCAAATTTATTTGAGGTTACTTTGCGTCTACCTCGGCCATGTGCTCGCAGAGGTTGACCAGCTTGTTGGAATAACCCCACTCATTGTCGTACCAGGCAACCAGCTTTACGAAGTGGTCGTTCAGGGCAATGCCTGCGTCTGCATCGAAGATGCAGGTATGGGGATCATGATAGAAGTCGGAGGATACTACCTTGTCCTCGGTGTAATCTATGATGCCCTTGAAACGGTCGCTCTCGGAAGCAGCCTTCATGGCGGCCTTGATCTCATCGTAGGTAGCGGACTTCTCCAGGCGGCAGGTAAGGTCTACAACGGATACGTCGGGAGTAGGTACGCGCATGGACATGCCGGTGAGCTTGCCGTTGAGGGAAGGAATGACCTTGCCCACGGCCTTGGCAGCGCCGGTGGAGCTGGGGATAATATTGTGTGCCGCCGCACGGCCGCCGCGCCAATCCTTCTTGGAGGCGCCGTCTACGGTCTTCTGGGTGGCTGTGATAGAATGGACGGTAGTCATAAGGCCCTCTACGATGCCGAAGTTGTCGTTGATAACCTTGGCAAGAGGAGCCAGACAGTTGGTGGTGCAGGATGCGTTGGAAACAACCGTCATGTCCTTGGTGTAGGTGTCATGGTTTACGCCCATTACGAACATGGGAGCGTCCTTGCTGGGGGCGGAGATGACGACCTTCTTCGCGCCTGCCTTCAGGTGCTCGGAAGCGCGCTCGACGGTGGTGTTGATACCGCTGCACTCAAGGATATACTCTGCGCCGCACTCGGTCCAGGGGATATCCGCCGCGTTCATGCAGGAATATACGGAAATGGACTTGCCGTTTACCACCAGCTTGTCTCCCTGCACGTCTATGGTACCCTTAAAACGGCCATGGACGGTATCAAACTTGAGCATATAGCCCATATAATCCAGTGCTATGAAGGGATCGTTGATGCCCACTACTTCTACGTTATCGTTTTCAACAGCGGCTCGGAAAGCCAGACTGCCGATACGGCCGAAACCGTTAATGCCCACTTTTACTGACATTGTAATATTTCCTCCGTTTAAATTTTTAAATTTATAAAATCGGCTTATTGGACCGATAGTTGACAATAAATTAACCAACGCTTATTATAATATTCTATTTTTTTGAGGTTTGCAAGAGGATTTTAGCGAAACTGCATTTTCTACTGGCGAGCCCCCTCTCTATAATTTATGCTTATATCAAAGCCGCACTTTTCTCTTATGCGCATCTCCTCGAAGTATCTGTTTTCCATAGGCACCCATTCCCTCATAAAGCGCCTGTGCATGTCGGGACCGTTCCTTTGAAGAATGCGCCTGCTCTGCTCCTCGGGATCTACAGATACAAATACCGCTATATCATAGTATTCTCCCAAATATGGGTGCAGGCTATAACTGCCTTCTATGACTGTCAGCGAGGTAAATTTTACCGTAAATGCAGCGGACAGCTCGCCTGTCCTGCAAAAATATTTGCGGCATTCCGCGTCCCTGTGCAGCCTTGCGGGTTCCGCCACTTCTTTCCGAAATCTCTCCCTGTCAAAGTTGCCGCCGGTTTCGTTAAGACGTTGTTCAGTGCGTTGGTAAGGTTGGAGGAAATAATCGTCACAGTGGAAAACCCTGGCGGAGAACTCCTCCCGGAGCTCCTCTGCCAGGGTGGTTTTTCCCGAAGCGCTGTTGCCGTCTATGGCAACGACAACAGCTCCCCTTTCGTTTAAAAGCCTGCGTATCTCGGCTTTAAGGTCGTTTTTATCCATGTGTTCCCGTTACTGTTATTTAAGGTTCTCGGGATTGAGACAATCCAGCTCGGGCAGTACAAACCTGCCGTCCTTGCGGATCAGTACGTCGTCGAAGTACATCTCGCCGCCGCCGTATTCGGGTGTCTGTATGCATACGAGGTCCCAGTGTATGCAGGACTTATTGCCGTTGCTGCAGTCGTCGTAGCAGCAGCCCGGGGTAAAGTGGAAGGAGCCGGATATTTTCTCGTCGAAGAGGGTGTCCCTCATGGGAAAGGTGACAAAGGGGTTCACGCCTATAGCGAACTCGCCCACGCCCCGCGCGCCCGCGTCCCTGTCGAATACGGCCTTTATGCGCTCGTTGTCGTTGGAGGTGGATTCCACTATGCGGCCTTTACTGAAGGTAAGGCATACGTTCTCGTAGGTAAAGCCGTCCATTATGGAGGGGGTGTTGTAGGTTATTGTTCCCTCTACGCTGCCGTCTACGGGAGCGGTATATATCTCGCCATCGGGTATGTTCTTGTCGCCGGCGCACTTTATGGCGGGCATACCCTTTATGGAGAAGCGGAGGTCTGTGCCGGGGCCCACTATATGCACCCTGTCGGTCTTTTCCATAAGCTCCTTGAGGGGCTGCATGGCTTTGTCCATCTTAGCATAGTCGAGGTTGCAAACGTTAAAGTAGAAGTCCTCGAAGGCCTCGGTGCTCATGCCTGCCATCTGTGCGAAGTTGGGGTTGGGATAGCGCAGCACGCACCACTTGGTATTGGGTATGCGAATGTTGTTCAGCGGCCTGCCGTATACGGCGCTTATGAGGGCCAGCTTATCCCCCGGCACGTCGGACATCTCGTTAGTGTTGAGCTTCGCGCCTATGCCGATATATGCGTCCATGTGGCGCATGAGCTCGCAGTCTATCTTTGCCATAAGCTCCTGCTGCTCCTTCGTCGCGCCCAGCGCAAGCTCCCGGCATACCTCAGGCTTCTTTATCCATACGAAGGGGACGCCGCCCGCGGCATAGGTCTCCTTGACCAGCGCCTTTACCAGCTCGGTGCATTCGCCGTTGCCCTCGATAAGTATCTTTTCACCGGGCTTTACGGCGCAGGAAAAGCCTATAAGGTTTTTTGCAAGTGTCTTGATCCTCGGATCTGTCATCTTTTTTTACCTTCCTCTCGCATACTTTTTGAAAGGCTCAGCTTTGCCTTTCTTTTATTATGTAAAGGGGCCTCCCCTTTACCTCGTCGTAAATGCGCTGCGTATAAGCCCCCTGTACGCCCATAGCGCACAGTATCACACCATCCAGCAGCACCAGGGCGCACACCGCCCAAAGCCACCCGGGAACGCCTGTTACGGCGGCACAGACTATGGTAGCGATAAGCCCAAGCAGGGCTATGCACAGCACCGCAAGCCCTGCCCAGCCTATAAGCGTCAGCGGCCTTGAGGAAAAGCCGAATATGCCGTCGGCGGCAAGCCTGAGCATCTTTTTAAGGGTGTACTTGGTCTTTCCCGCGCACCTCTCCTCGCGGACGTACTCCACGGGAACGGCGTTATAGCCCAGCCACGCGCTCATGCCCCTAAGGAACCTGTTGTGCTCCCTGAGCACCTTGAATTCATCCGCAACGGCCTTGTCGAGAAGCCGGAAATCGCCTGTATCCAAGGGTATCGGATACGCACTCATGAAGTTCAGCAGCCTGTAATAGCACCATGCGGTAAACTTCTTTGCGGCAGTCTCTCCCTTGCGGTGCAGCCGCTTGCCGTAGGCTATATCGGCACCCTGCTCCCAGGCCTTCACCATATCGGCAATGACCTCCGGAGGGTCCTGCAAATCAGCGTCCATGATTATCACCGCGTCGCCCTTCGCCTCGTCCATGCCTGCGGTAACCGCCAGCTGATGGCCGAAATTCCTTGAGAATCGCAGTGCCTTAACCTCTTCGTGCTCCCGGGCAAGGCGGGATATTATTTCCCATGTCCTGTCCCTGCTGCCGTCGTCTATGTAGATTATCTCAAAGGGATAGCCTATGGAGCTCATGGCCCTGTACGTCCTCTCAAAGGACTGCTCCATCGCCTCCTCCTCATTGAATGCCGGTACAACCAGCGATAAAAGCTTTTCCATTTTCTTTCCTTTCGGCCTGTTTTGGCATATATTACCTGTTTGTTATTATACCCCAAGCACCAGCTATCTACAATTCTAATATGCATTTTCTAAAAACCGGCTTTGACACTATTGAAACATACTTTTTTAGGGATATAATATTTAGTGTTGAAGTTTGAGATATTTTTTGAAAAGGAGATAATAGAATGGCACTTGTAACGAGCACCGAAATGTTCAAAAAGGCCTATGACGGCGGTTACGCCATCGGCGCCTTTAACGTCAACAACATGGAGATCATTCAGGGCATCACCGAGGCCGCTATCGAAAAGCGCGCTCCCCTTATCCTCCAAGTCTCCAAGGGCGCACGCGCCTACGCCAAGCACGTATACCTGATGAAGCTCATCGAGGCCGCCATAGAGGACGCGGAGCAGACTGCGGGCTTTGACCTTCCCATTGTCGTGCATCTCGACCACGGCGATACCTTCGAGCTTTGCAAGAGCTGCATAGACGGCGGCTTTACCTCCGTCATGATAGACGGTTCCTCCAAATCCTTCGAGGACAACATCGCCCTGACCCGTCAGGTAGTCGAGTATGCCCATGATCACGGCGTAGTGGTAGAGGGCGAGCTCGGCACCCTTGCGGGCGTTGAGGACGAGGTAAAGGTATCCGCCGAGGATTCCTCCTATACCCGCCCGGATGAGGTCGAGGAATTCGTCAACCGCACCGGCGTAGACTCTCTGGCCATAGCCATTGGCACCAGCCACGGCGCATACAAGTTCACCGCCGCCCAGTGTACCCGCAACGAAAAGGGCATACTGGTACCTCCTCCACTCCGCTTCGATATACTGGACGAAGTGGCAAAGCGTCTGCCCGGCTTCCCCATCGTGCTTCATGGTTCTTCCTCTGTGCCTCAGGAATTCGTTAAGATAATCAACGAAAACGGCGGCAAGATGCCCGATGCAGTAGGCATCCCCGAGGAGCAGCTCCGCAAAGCGGCCGAGGGTGCGGTCTGCAAGATCAATATCGACTCCGACCTGCGCCTTGCCATGACCGCCTGCATCCGCCAGTACTTCAACGAGCACCCGGATCACTTTGATCCCCGCCAGTATCTCAAGCCCGCCCGCGCCGCCATCAAGGCCATGGTGGAGCACAAGCTGGTAGACGTTCTGGGCTGCGACGGAAAGGCGTAAAGAGCGTAGCCATGCAGGAGGAATACACCAACGTCATAACCCTTACCGATTCCGACGGCAGCGATGTGGACTTTGAGGTGCTGGATATAATCCCCTACAACGACCACGAGTACGCGGTGCTGCTGCCGGTCGATGACGAATCCGACTCGCCCGAGGCAGTCATCTTAGAGCTTCTGGAGGCCGAGGAGGACAACGAGGAGGACATGCTTCAGGGCGTGGAGGACGAGGAAATACTCAACGCCGTTTTCAACCTCTTCATGGAAAAGAACGCCGACGAGTTCCAGTTTGAGCAGTAAAGCCTGATATAACACCAAAGCCCCCGCATTGCGGGGGCTTTTTCGTCCGCTTATTTATTTACCTTATCCCTAAGAAATGCAGTATGCTCTGCCAAACCGTCATATCGCCGGTCTTGGGTGGTATGACTATCACGGGGACGGGGGTGGTGGTGGGATGCCATTGACTGCCGCCGTCCGCCGCGCTTTTTGGCGGACAAAGAGGGCAGGCACAGCCTGTGCCTGCCCGCCTGCATGGATTCTGAGATTTCGCTTACGGCCTGGTGAGAATGGCGCTCACATCCGCCATGCTTTAGCCGAGGGTGAATGTGGCGGCCTTGCCGTCATGGGTGAGGCGGAAGACGCCGTTCGCGGTGAGCTTTGAAATGATGGTAGAGAGCTTTACGGCGGTCTTTGCGCCGTTGGTGACAAAAATGATTTTCTCCACGCCCTGCGCCCTGAGGGCGGTCATGCCGCTGAGCCTGCCCGTCAGCACGGCGAAGTCCGCGTCAACGGTGACGGTCAGCACGCCGCCCTTTTGCTCGGCCGTGTAGGCAATGTCCCTGCCGTCCTTATCGGTCACGCGGTAGAGGGGAGGAGCTATTAACCGGCTTCCCTCATCCGGCATGGTGTGGGTCTCCCCGCACTGGTCATACCGCACGCACTTTGCCGTCTTGGTGCCGTCGTGCGCATAGGTCGCATCGTTGTTGGAAACATAGTCCTCAAAGAGATGCCCGAGCTTGCTGTCCGTGTCCGTTACCGTGTCCGTTTCCATGCAGTCCCCCGTGCCGTAGCGCACGCACTTTGCCGTCTTTGTTCCGTCCTGCTCGCAGGTGGCATCGTTGTTGGAAACATAGTCCTCAACCTCAAAGAAATGCCCGAGCTTGCTGCCCGTGTCCGTTACCGTGTCCGTTTCCGTGCAGTCCCCCGTGCCGTAGCGCACGCACTTTGCCGTCTTGGTGCCGTCCTGTTCGCAGGTGGCGTTGTTGTCGGAAACATACGCCTGCCCTGCAAAGCTGTGGTTCAGGGCGGGGATATCCTCGGTTTTTGTATGGGAGGAGCTGGTGCAGGTGTAAGTCCTGACCCCCTTTCCCGTGCAGGTGGCGGGCGTCGTCACCGTGCCGCTGTCCCATACAAAGTCTCCGGTGGGGTTGGTGACCGTTTTGTTGGGAGTTTCCGACATGGAACTGCGGGGCGCGTAATATTCGATTTTTCCGCCGGGGTTCAGCGCGCAAATATCCGGCTCGACCTCTGCGCCGGGTATCCGGCTTCCGTCCGCGTTGCTGCCGCCGTCGCCGATGCCTGCGCCCGCTCCGTCAATATCGTCTTCAACGCCGCCCCGCACCTTCAGCTTCGTGTCGCCGGAAACGGTGATGTCGTTTCCTTTACTCCGCAGACCGCCGCCGATGCCTG